>UOFC01000128.1_pt1 | contig 31850 bp, 27 predicted proteins | sample 1988771 | NCBI WGS metagenome assembly UOFC01 (sample SAMEA4712195, study PRJEB27164) | hydrothermal vent metagenome | biome: marine basaltic hydrothermal vent biome; feature: marine hydrothermal vent; material: mineral | place: Pacific Ocean | collected 2011-06-14/2011-07-23 | depth 1719 m | reverse complement strand
CATGATTCAGATGATGACCATGATTCAGATGATGACCATGATTCAGATGATGACCATGATTCAGATGATGACCATGATTCAGATGATGACCATGATTCAGGTGATGACCATGATTCAGATGATGACCATGATTCAGACGATGACTCAGATAAGGATGGCAGTCAAGTAACTCAACAAAATATGGAGGTTGCTATGGTGCTTGATAACTCCTTTGACGATTTGAATGAGAGTTTAAATGAAGACTATTTACATGAATAACGCTTAAGAACAGATTATATATAGGTATCTTTAAAAGGGAGCTTCTAATACTTGGAGCTTCCTTTTTTTATAAGGTATAAGAATTTTTAAGGAAGCTTTGAATAAATCTATTTTTGAATTCATATAATAAGTGCTTGTGCATAGTATGTATTTATATCTGGGGATTAGGGTTCTATCTACTAAGCCAGAAAGAATAAGGTATTGATATGTCGGTGAAGAAGGGAGTGAGCTTAATAGGGTTACTGATGGTTGTTGGATTAATATCATGCAGTCAACCATCTATTGAACCACTTGATAAAGATGCCGTGATTGTAGCATTTGGTGACAGTTTAACTGTGGGATATGGTGTGTCAGAAGATAAGAGTTATCCTGCTATTTTGCAAAAGTTAAGTGGTTATCAAGTGGTAAATGAAGGAGTGTCAGGCGAGGTCACTCGTGAAGGTGTTTTACGTTTTTCAGCCGTTTTAGAGCGTCATCAACCACAATTAGTCGTGTTATTTGAAGGGGGGAATGATCTTTTAAGAAATGTACCAGCTATAGAGATTGAAAAAAATTTAGCTCAAATGATTGCCATAGCGCAAGCACAACAAGTATCTGTTTTATTAATTGGAATGCCTGAAAAAAAACTGTTTAGCAACACTGCACCATTTTATAAAAAATTATCGAAACAGTGGCAGGTTCCGTTAGAAGCCGATATTGTTGGGCATTTGATGATACGTGCATCTATGAAATCAGATTATATTCATTTTAATGAAAAAGGTTATCAAAAATTAGCCAAGGCGATTTATGAAAAATTGCAAGTTTCTGGTGCGCTTTAAAGGTAAAAAAAGGGGGAGAATTTGGTGCTTATGAGTTTTTTTGTTTGGTTTAGGTGTTTTTTTTCTTTTGTTTGAATCTTTTTTTATGACTGGGCGTTTTGACAGAACTTGATACAGCTTGATTGATTTCAGCCATTTCAGTGGCGGTTAAATTACGCCATGTATTGGGTTTTAGGTTGCCTAAATGTACATTCATAATACGAGTACGAATGAGCCGAGTGACACGAAACCCTAAATATTCTACCATGCGGCGAATTTGGCGATTAAGCCCTTGAGTAAGAATAATGGTAAAGACAAAACGGCTTTGTTGAGTGACAATACAAGGTTGGGTAATCGTGTCTAAAACAGGAATGCCTTGTGCCATTTTTTGAATAAAAACTTGAGTAATTGGTTTATCAATGGTTACAAGGTATTCTTTGTCGTGAGCATTTTCGGCACGCAATATTTTATTAACAATATCGCCGTCACTGGTTAAAAAAATCAGTCCTTCTGAAGGTTTGTCCAAACGTCCAATAGGGAAAATTCTTTCAGGGTATCCTACTGCTTCAATTATATTATTTTTTACTCGACTTTCGGTGGTACAAATTATGCCTACGGGCTTGTGGTAGACAATGTAAATACGGTCTTTTTTATTTTCTAAAACCGCCATAATTTGCTTTCCATCTATTTTAACCACATCGTTTGGTTGTACTTTTGTACCAAGTTCGGGAATTTTATTATTAATGGTGACTCGATTTTGTTCAACCAAACGATCGGCTTCTCGGCGGGAGCAGAATCCAGAGTCACTGATGAATTTATTAAGACGTTTTTCGTTAAAGGTGGTCAAAAGGGTGTCCTTGGAATATAAAATTTTATAGATTAGGCTATTATAGCAAGCATTTTATAAATGAAGTGAAACCTGATCGTTCCACAATTGCTCCTAAGTCTCGTTACTTTTGTTCTTTAAATTTAGGAAATTATAGTGAGTGTTATAAAAATTTCTCAAGCAGTAAGTAAGTTGCAATCAGGTGAGGTGATTGCATATCCAACGGAGGCCGTATATGGTTTGGGTTGCAATCCATTTGATGTGCAAGCGGTTAAAAAATTGTTTCACGTGAAGCAACGTCCTTTTGAAAAAGGAGTGATTTTGATCGCAGCCTCGGTAGAACAAGTTTTGCCTTATGTTGAATTGTTAAACACGGCTTGGGAGAATAAGGTGTTACAAACTTGGCCAGGTTCTGTTACGTGGGTCTTGCCAGCAAAAGAGGGTGTTCCTGACTGGGTGACTGGCGGAAGAAAAACCGTTGCGATTCGGGTATCTGATCACCCAGTGGTTCAGGCGTTGTGTTTGGCTTATGGTCAGCCTTTGGTGTCAACCAGTGCGAATATAACATCACAGGCGCCTGCGATGTCTTGTTTGGATGTTCAAACTATTTTTAAGGGAAAAATTCCTTGTGTTGAGGGGCGGTTGGGGGGGTTAGATAAACCGACTCAAATTAAAGAGGCTAAAACAGGTCGGGTGTTGCGCTGAGTTTTTATTGCGTTTTAATGGCCGCTTCAAACAACGGATTTACGCGTTTTGCATATTTTTTTAAATCTTTAATACGGTTTTTATGTGACGGATGAGTACTTAACATTTGAGGGGGATTTCCTCCTTTTGATTGAGCGGCCATTTTTTTCCAAACATTAACGGCGGCATAGGGGTTATATCCTGCTCGTGCAGCTAATTCAACGCCTATTCGATCAGATTCTATTTCATGGGTTCGACTATTAGGTAAGGTTAAAGTAACTTGCAATGCTAATGCTGTTGCATCTAATGCTGGACCTCTTACCCCAGTAAAAATACTTAATGCTGATAGTCCAACTTGATTTAATGTTTGGCGTGATGCCCGTTCTCGACCATGTTCTCTTAAAACATGGGCAATTTCATGCCCCATTATGGCTGCAATTTCAGCATCTGTTAGGTTTAGCTTTTCAATGATTCCTGTATAAAAAGCAATTTTTCCTCCCGGCATCGCCCACGCATTTAGTTGATCTGATTTAATAACATTGACTTCCCAGTTCCAATTTGGAGCATCTTTTCTAAAAACCACTGTTTGTGGAATGATGCGGTTGGCGATGCGTCTAACCCGTTTGACAATGTGGGTATTTGAATCCATTAGAGTGTGTGTTTTTTGTGCTTCTTTTAGTACAGCACTGTAGGCTTGTTTTCCGCCTTCATTCATTTGTGCGGGAGAGATCAGTAATAATTGTTCTCGCTCAATTCCTACCGAACCTCTTTGGGTTGTGGAACTAAGACACCCTGTAAAAATGCTGGTGGATAAAACTAGAATAAAGAGTGTAATTTTGTTCATAAATTTAAATTTTATTAGATATATAGGAATATAGAATACTCGATTTAAGTATTTTTTACATCTACAACATACTTGAATAGTCAATTTTTTTAAAAATAACCGTTAAACCAATGGGTGTGACTTAGTGTTTTTTAGCAATAAGCGTGTTACTGTGTAGCAAAATTATTTAAACGGGAGTTTTTTATGTCTAAAAAGATGAGTATGACGACTAAAATAATGGTTTATATGGGATTTGGATTAATGGTTGGTAGCTTAATTAATGCTTTTGCCAGCGATATAACATTTGTTCAGGACTATTTGGTAAATGGGTTGTTTCATGTGATTGGAGCACTGTTTATTAACGCTTTAAAAATGTTGGTTGTGCCCCTTGTGACTTTTTCTCTGATTTGCGGAATTTGTGGCATTGGTGATGTTGGAGTGTTGGGGCGTGTAGGTATTAAAGCATTTTTACTCTTTATGCTAACAACGGCATTGGCGATTACGTTAGCCATCTCAGTATCAGTTATGATCGGACCAGGTGAAGGGTTTGATATGACTCAAGTAGCAGCAAGTACCTTTGTTGCGCAACCTGCCCCCCCATTGACTCAAGTGTTTATTGATTTGATTCCGAGCAACCCTGTTGCTGCTTATGCGGAAGGAAATATGTTACAAATTATTTTCTTTACTATCCTGTTTGCAGTTTGTGTATTAATGATTGGTGAACGTGGTAAGCCGATTGCTGAAGGGGCGGCACGTTTAAATGAAGTAATGATGCAAGTGGTGAATGTAGTGATGCTGGCGGCACCTATTGGCATTTTTGCCTTGATTGCTAAAACCTTTTCAGAGCAAGGGTTGGGTATGATTTTACCAATGATGAGTTATTTTGCTGTAGTGGCAACGGTCTTGTTATTACATGCTACGGGCACATTGATGATTTTACTTAAAGTATTGGGTCGTGTTAATCCAATGACGTTTTTGAAAAAAATGCGTTCAGTGCAATTGTTTGCATTCAGTACTTCAAGCTCAAATGCCACCATTCCAATTACCTTGCGCACTGCTGAAAAACGATTGGGAGTAGATAACTCAACGGCATCATTTGTGGTGCCATTTGGTGCGACCATTAATATGGATGGAACAGCAATCATGCAAGGGGTGGCCACCGTTTTTATTGCCAATGTTTATGGTATTGATTTAGGGCTTACAGGCTATTTAACGGTGATTGGTATGGCGGTATTAGCCTCTATTGGAACCGCTGGTGTGCCTGGGGTAGGCTTGATTATGTTAGCGATGGTATTTCACCAGGTTGGTTTACCCATTGAAGGTATTGCATTAATTATGGGAGTTGATCGTTTGTTGGATATGATGCGTACCGCAGTTAATGTTACAGGAGATGCCGCGATCACTACTATTGTGGCACGAAGTGAAGATAAAATCTCCATGGAAACCTTTAATGACCCAACAGCAGGGCATGTTGAAGAGGTTCACTTACCACATTCATCATCCAGTAAAGCTTAGTTGTTTAGTCTTTACCCGCTCAGGTAGCGGAGCCTCTTTAAGATTGTTGTTCGTATAATCTTTCAAGCCCTTTTTATCTGGGGGGGCTTAAAATATTTTCTCTATTCTTTAAGTAAGGAGTTAAATTATGAAATGGATGGTAATTTCAAAATATGTATTAGTGGCTTTTATTGTCATTACGCTGTCCGCTTGCGGTGGCGGTGGCGGTTCAAGCAATAACCCAGAACTTATTGATGGTATAAGCAGTGATAAACCAGATGATGGTATAGACGGTACAGATGGTACAGATGGTAGTGATGATCAAACACCACCAGAAATAAAGATTATAACGAGCTCACTGTTTGTTCCGACTGTTCAGGTTAGTGCAGAACTTATTCTTGCTTCAGAAGACGGCGTTGTATTTGAATGCAGTCTTAATAATGCGCCATTTACTCGTTGTAGTAGCCCTATTGTTTATAACAATTTAGCAGAAAAAGAGCATCATTTTCAAGCAAGAGCAATTGATGCCGCTGGAAATGTGAGTATTGTAGCGGTTTATGATTGGACGATTTCTTATGATGATCCTTTGTATCGTGATCAATGGCATCTAAAAAATACAGGGCAAACAGGTTTTGATCAAAATGCAGGCAGGGCAGGCGAAGACATTAATGTAGAACCTGTTTGGGATAGTTGTATTGACAACTCATGTCGTGGTGAAGGAGTACGCATTGTCGTGGTTGATGATGGTATAGAAATGAGCCATGAGGATTTAAAAGAAAATATGGTACTTGGTAAAAGCTACGATTATCTTGATCAAGATGTAAATCCACTGCCAGGAGATCATGGAACTAATGTGGCTGGTGTGATTGCAGCAGAGGGGTTAAATAACCGTGGTGGCCGTGGGGTTGTGCCACGGGCAAACTTAGTTGGATATAATTTATTAGAAGTGCATACCGTAGAAAACGAAAGTGATGCGATGACTCGAGATGCCGTCTTAAATGATGTCTCTAATAATAGTTGGGGAGTGCCAGATGGTACAGGTAGATTGTCTCAATCAACAGCTATATGGCGATCTGCCATTGATACGGGACATCGCATTGGTCGTGATGGTTTGGGTGTTATTTACGTATGGGCAGCAGGTAATGGTCATGCCGAAGACGATAATTCTAACTATGATGGGTATGCAAATTATCGTGGTGTAATTGCTGTGGGAGCGGTCACGCATTTAGGATTGCGAGCGTCTTATAGCGAACGAGGTGCGAATTTATTAGTGAGTGCACCAGGAGGAGAAGGCTGTGATACTGATGGCATTGTGACAACAGATCGTTTTGGAGAAGCAGGCCTTAATGCTGGTTTTTCTTGGAATGTAACGGATTATTCTTCGGCTAATTATACTGCCTGCTTTATTGGAACGTCGGCTGCCACTCCAATTGTATCTGGCGTTATTGCACTGGTACTACAGGCAAATCCCAATTTAGGCTGGCGAGATGTTCATACTATTTTAGCGCGCAGTGCCCGAAAAAATGATTCTTCTAATGCCGATTGGCAAACAAATGGAGGTGGTTTAAATGTAAACCATAATTATGGTTTTGGTGTTGTTAATGCAGAAGCAGCCGTTTTATTAGCAAAGAGCTGGACAAATTTAGGAGAAGAAAAAATAATTTCAACGCCAGTAAAACAGGTTAATAAAGAAATTGGAGACAATAATAACATCCCTGTTACATCAACGTTAAACGTAGCGTCAAGTGGCATTAGCAATATTGAATTTATTGAGATTCAGTTCAGTGCTGATGATCATGATTACTCAGGTGATTTAGAGATTACATTAATTAATTTAACAACAGGAACAAGCAGTCGTTTAGCCGAAACGCATGGCTGTAAAAACGATTCTTGTTTACCTTATCGTAATTGGCGTTTTGGTTCAACACGTCATTTAGGCGAAAGTGCGGACGGCGATTGGCAGTTGGTGGTTAAAGATCAACTTGCAGAGGATAAAGGTACTTTTCAATCATGGAAGCTGACATTTTATGGCACTTAATTGGACGTCTTCGGAAATTAGGGTATTAAACTTTAAGGAAGGGATTATGAATATAATATGTTTACGTAAATGGTTTTTTTTGAGCGTGGTATTAGGGTTAATTGTGCCACATGTTAGTTTAGCAATGAGTTCAACCAAGGGCGTTGATAAACGTAGCGCTACGACTGAGTTAGAGCATTATTTTTGGTACGATGGTGATGAAAAACGTTCAGTTTGGGTTAATCCAGAACTCATTGCTGAATTTAATGTACAAACTGAAAAAAACACCCAATTAAGCACCTCTGGTGTTACAAAAAAAGCCAATACTCAAGCTGTTTTTGTGCGATTTTTAAACATTGGTGAAGAGGGGATAACGACCCAACGTATTGAAAAAGGTATCAATCAAAATAATAACACACGGATTTCACCCGTACTGCATGATGTTGCATCCACTTCGGGCGTAAAAAAAGCATTACCAGGAAATGTACTGGTTCAAATGAAACCTGATTGGAGTCAAGAGAAAATTAATTCTTGGTTTGAAGGACATGGATTGACGGCGATTAAATCGTTAACATTTGCACCGAATACTTTTTTAATACAAACAAAACCAGGTTTAGATGCGATTGATACCGCGAATCGAATTTATGAAACAGGCGATGTAATATTGTCTTCACCAAACTGGTGGCAGGAGAGGGTAGCACGATAAAAAATGAATAAGCCTCTAAGAGTGGGGGTTTCAAGCCCCACAGAATTTAAAGTCCAGGAATGCCGATCGGCCCTGGAAGGTCTGGAATTAGGGAACATGCAGAGATGAACAGGGTTGCAAACAATAATAGAGTAATTGTTATCCATTTTGTCATGATGTTATTTTCCAAATACTTTTTTCAATAATTCGGTAGATTGTTTAATGGGGTCTTTACGAATACTGGCCTCTTCTTGTGCTAAATAGAAGAACATTCCATCCATGCCTTTCTGTAAAACATGATCCAGCAAATTGGCTTTTACATCGGGAACAAACGGTAAATCCTTGTAGCTGGAAATAGCTTTGTCATAAGCGTTAATTGCCCCCACATCATTTAAAGATTGCTCCACAATGGGCGCCATTTTAGTTTTTAAATCGGAAGCCGTTTTGCTCTTTAGGTACTGGGTTGCAGAGTCTTTTGGTCCTTGATATATTTTTTGAACATCCTTAAAACTCATCTCCTTAATGGCTGTTAAAAATAGAGCTTTGGCTTGTGGTGTGGCGGCTTCAGCGGCACGGTTAAGTTTGGTTTCCAGATCATCCATCAGTCCAGACATGCCTGCACTTTTAAGCGTTGATTGCACTGTTTTTAGAGAATCTGGCAATGGAATATGAATATTTTTATCACCATTAAAGCCATTTTTAGCCCCTAATTGACCAACCACCGTTTCAGAGCCAATGGTTAAGGCTTCTTTAAACGCTTTTTGCATATCATCAACTGAAATATTGGATAGATTATTTTTATTTGACAGGTTAGATAAAGTGGATGGGGATAACTCTTTGGGAAGCTCTGTTTTTTCTTGTGTTTGTTTTAACAATTCTGCACCTTGGTCAAGCCAGCTGGCGTGTGCCATGCTTGAAAAATTGCTGAAAGGGAGTGTGATAAAGGATAGGATAATTGGTAATGAATAGGCTTTTTTCTTTTTCATAGAGGACTCTTTGATTAAAGGATAAAATTTTCACTAAGTTTACGTATAGATTACGTTATTAGGCTATTGTAAGCAATAAAAGTTAAATTTAATCCCTTCAAAATTTTAAAGGGCCTGTTTAGAGCCTCCTTAAGGCTACCTATTTAGTAGGTTAGTTGTTAGTATATTGTTTTTTTTATTTCTTTTTGGTAGCGCTAATGAGATCTATTTTTTAAGTTTTTGTTTGGATGGACATATTATGAAATTACCTATATTAATGTTAATGGTTTTTGTGACTCTAGCCAGTATAGCCAATACGGCACAGGCTTTTCAAGTTTATGATCTGGGCACGATTGCAGGTTTTCCTGACTTTGCAGAAAATGAAAATACCCCAACGTGGGGGGATGACAACCGTTTGGGCGATGGAGCGACCATTAGTTATAGTTTTGCGGAATCTACCTACTCCTGTGATGCGACATCAAGTTGCTTCTCGTTAAGTGATTTTATGCCAGCAGGCTATCAGGATACGATTGCGTTGGCTTTTGATGCGTGGGCATCGGTGTCCAATCTCTCTTTTTCGATTGCGACAGATCAATCGGGTGATATTGTGTTGGGTGGTGAAACGATGGATGGTTCCTCAGGTCAATTAGGTCATGCTCGGATTAACGTTCAATATTTTTCTGATGGGGTAGAAACCACCAGCTTTATTTCGAGCGGTGCTGTGCACTTTGATCGAGATGAACCTTGGTCATTGAGTGGTAGCGATACGCCTTTATATGATGTGGCTTTGCATGAAATTGGTCATGCACTGGGTTTGGATCACTCAGATGATTCTAGTGCGTTAATGTATTATATATACACGGGAACCAATACTTTGCAAGTGGATGATATTGCAGGCATTCAATACTTATACGGTGCATCGGTTTCTCCTGTACCAGAGCCTTCGATTTACTTGATGTTTTTATTGGGGCTAGCTATGGTCGCAGGGTATGGCCGTAGAGCGGTCTTTTTTCAGAAGTAATAGCTTATCTTTAAATTGATTAAATCATCCTGCTGGTAGGTTTTCATAAAGTAGTTGCTGGGATCTACATTGGTGACCCAGCGGCCTTTGAGTTCGGCCTTCCAATTATCGCCAATCCGCCGTGACGCTTCCAGTGACCATATTTGTGATTGGTCGTCTAAATCAATAATATGCCCAAACAGTATTTCGGTACTTTGTTCGTCGTTAAACACCCACCTTAAGCCAGTCATCCAATCTTTTTGAAAAGGGGTAATGCTTTCCCATTCGTCGCATAAGTATTCGCCAATAATGCCAATGTCATACGCGGTGTTGTAAACGCCCACAAAGGTGTATTCAAACCCTGCTACCAGTGCCTTGGTTTGATATGGGGTAAATTGATTGTTTTGGTTAAGTCGGTGACTGTTACGGTGGATGGCTTCGGCCTTGAGCAGCAGGTCGTTTACAATGTATTGTGCATCGAAACCAAATTGTTGGGTCTGGACATAAATCGGCAGAAGTTTGGGTTGATTTTGTTCGGTGATAAATTGAAATAGGGGGGGTCTTTGAGTGCCGTTAAAGTAGCTTAAGCCAAGATCAAGGTATTCAAAACTCTGATTCCAACGTGCCGCAAAATCAAGGCTATTGGTTTTATCTCTGTTTTGATAACGTGTATTTTGGTTGGCAAGGGGGGGGAGAAATTGTGAACGCACCTCTTGATTGCCAAACTGGATGGGGCGAAACCCAGGTAACAGCATGATATCCAGCTCGCCCCACGATTTTATGAGCTTGCCTTGCAGTATGGGTTGTCCTAAACGCGCTTCGTCATCCAAGCTTTCAAGCATGTCGACTTGATTGACGACATCCACTAGGTGGCGAGATTCAGTTGTGCCCCAAAAAACCTTGCCGATTCCGGCATGAATTTCCCATTCGTCGGCGTATTGATAAAACATCAGCTCTCGAATATCAGCGTGGGTACGGCTGGTACTGTTGGCATCATAGCGGTAAAACAGTTTGGCTTTTATCTCTTGATGGTCACTGAAGGGATAATACAGCTCGGGTTCAATAAACACCGAAGGGTAGGTGCGGTGCTGCTCTGGGTTTTTGGCCGATTGAAAGAAGTTTAAAAATTCCCCCCCCCCTTGCCACTGAGTTCTACGGCAAAAGAGGGGGGGGAGAAAATTAATATAGCACTCAAAACCAAGCAGGTTTTAAGGGTGCTAATAGGGGGGGGTAAAAAACAGAATTGGGGTTTTATCAGTAGCGTCATCGGTAGTTTTATCGTAATCGTTTGAGTTTGCTTTTATTAAAGTCGGCATCGGTTAGCCCTGTTTTAAACTGGTAGTTTGAGTTGTTTACAATCGACTTTTTGCCCGTTTGATGATTGACCATTTCCAGTTTATGGGGGCGCCAATATTGGCCTAAATATTGTTGGTATTCTGTTAGGGTTAAAGTTTTTAGCAGGGCATTTTTGCGGTCGTAAAAGTCAATTTTAATGGGACGATATTCCTCGGTGTCTAACCAAATGACTTGTTTGGTGTAGCCTGAAAACTTGTCTATTGGGTAGCGTTCGCTGACAAAACAGGTGAGGCCATCGCCACAGGGTTCGTCTTGTAGGTATTTATAGGTGTATTTTTCAACCTCTTGCGAACTCATGTCTTCATAGGCAAACTCACTGCCCATAAAAGGCCCCGATTTATTACGAGAGCTGATGCGTTTAACCCGTTTTAAGGCGGGTAGGTAAAGCCATTGATCATCTGCACCTTGAATGTGACTAAAGGTTAAAAAAGCCGTGCCTTTTAAGTCACGTGGGGTGTCAAAAATGGTCAGGCTTTTGTCGCCATCGCCTTGTATTTCAAGGGCTTTACTGCGAATTTTTCGTTCACTGGACTCGCCTTGGCGATTGAGTAAAATCATTTCAATATTGGAGGTTTGATCACCCCAACCGTTATCTCGTTTATCGGCTTCAATGGCAATGGCAAGCCCTTTTTCTTCGGGTATTTGCGCGTAAATGTGCGCTGAAAACAGGGAGAAGGTCAGGATAAATCCAAGCGTGGTGAATAATGGTTTTTTCATGGTGTTTTCCTTTTTGTAGGAGATATTTTGCGCCAGTATCGTGTAAAAACCTTTTTAGATGGTTTTCATGATAAAACTGATCCACATAATAAATAAAATAATGGAACCACTTAAAAATGCTTTTAAGCGATGAAGTATATGGTTTGTTTTAATATGAATATAGCTATGAGTGATACGAGTAAAAACAAATAACCATGAGCCGATAATAAATCCAATAGAGCTATTTTGAGTGATAAGCAGTAAGCCAATGAGTGTATAAAATAAAATGGGTAATTCAAATAAATTTTGATAATTATCATTATAACGCAACATTTGTTCGGGAGCTTTGCCACGGTTGTGTTGAAAATAACTAGGTGAAATTTGTTTGTTTTTAACAGTCTTTACTCTTGTTTTAAAGTTTAGAAATCCGATGCTAAAAGTGAGTAAAACAAGAGTAAATAATGGGTATAGAAGAGCGTTATCCATTTTATTTTTTTCCTTGTATTTTTATTCTTTCAACGGGATCTTTATCTATTTTAAGCAAAAGTGTTGGCAGAAATAAGAAGTCTAAAATGAGGGCACAGGCAATGGTAATCGCCATTAAAATGCCTGTTTGCTGATTGACCAAAAAGGTGGATTGTGACAGCAAGGCAAAACCGACAATCAACACAATGGTGGTAACCCATAAAGCATGTCCTACGGTTGAGAAGGCGTAACGAATTGCATCGGGCGTGGTGAGTTTCATTTCACGACGTGCGCGAAGGTATTTGCTTAAAAAGTGAACCGTGTCGTCCACCACAATTCCGATGGAGATGGCAAAGACAATTGAAGCCGCCATGCCTAATACACCATAAGTCAACGCCCAAATACCAATCGCCATAATGGCAGGGGTTAAGTTCGGAATTAAGCTGAGTGCGCCTAACTTAACGCTTTTAAGCGCAAAGAGCAGAATGAGTGAAATTAAAACCAGTGCAATGGCAGAACCACTCATCATCTGTTCAATATTACGCATGGTGATATTGGAAAACATAATATCGGTACTGGTGCCCTTGGCCTGCATCACGGGCGGGGTATGGTCTTTAAGCCATTGTTCGGCGCGTTGGTTAAAATCGATGATTTGTGAGGTCGATAAATTATCCAGTGTGACGGCTATTTTGGTGGCCGATTTATCGACGTTAATTTGGTTGTTTAGGTCTAAACCATAGGGTAAAGACATTTCATACAGTAATAAATATTGTGCAGCAAGATCTTGTTGATCGGGCATTTTGTACCATGCGGGGTCGTCAGCGTGCAGGTTCTGATTGAGTTTTTTGAGCGTGTCCGCAATGTTGTTAACGTGAACTACTTCGGGTTGGGCTTCGAGCCAATCTTGAAATTGGGCAATTTTGGTTAAAAAATCCGGGTGATTAATGCCTTGCGGTTCGCCCGATTCAATAGAATAAAACGCCATGCTAATGCCCGTTAAGTTGTCGATGACATAGTCGGAATCCTCTCTAAACTGCACGGATTCATCAAAGTATTCGACAAAATTATCGTCAATCACCATTTTGGGAATCATTGCGGCAAAAAAGATGAGCATAAAGGTACAGCCCCAAAACAGCGGTTTGTGTCTTTTAATGACAAAGTCGGCCAACTTGGTCATCGTGTCTTTGTGGTCAGGGTCTAAATTAGCACGTACTTTGACTGGCATAGCGGCCATCCAAGCAGGTAAAAAGAAGATGGTAAACAAAAAGGCAAAGCCAACGCCCATGGCAGTGATATTGCCAAGGTCATGAAATGGCGGTGCATCACTGGCGTTCATGGCCAAAAAGCCAATCGCCGTGGTGAGACTGGTTAGAAAAATAGGGCCAATATTAATGCGCATACTTTCGACAACCGCATCGTTTTTGGTGTAACCCCGCTTCATTAGGGCGAGCATGGAAATTAAAAAATGCACACTGTCCGCGACTGCCAAGGTCATAATAATGGTTGGCGCAGAAGCCGAGGGAGGCGTGAGTGAAATGCCAAGCCATCCCGCCATGCCCATAGCCGTAATAATGGAAAAGGCAATGACAAACACAATGCCAATAAGAGAGGAAATAGATTTAAGCAACAGCAACAGCATGATAAAAATAAATAGATACATGAGCGGAATAAGTGTCTGAATATCCAGCATACTGGCCTCGGTAAAGGCGTGATTGAGCATGGTAATGCCACTGGCATGAACCTCAAATTGCGGGTATTTCTCTTTAAATTGTTCGATTAAATCACGGGTAAAATAGACCGCTTCAGGCGTTTCGGTTTGATTTTGTTGTGAGAACTGGTTAATGATATTAATGCCTGTAACCGTTCCCGATTCATTAATCAAAGAGTGCACTAAACGGGGTTCCGACAGCGCAATTTGGCGAATACGTTGAATCGCTTCGAGGGTTAAGTTTTCGGCTTGATAGATCAAGTCCTCAACAATTAAATCATCCTCTTCGGCATAGGTGTGTTGGTAATTGCTGATGGAATCGACACGATTGGAGTAGGGGATTTGCCAAGCTTGTTTGGTGAGCCACTCAATGGCGCCCAAGTTCTCTTGGGTAAATAGATCGCCATTTTTCGGGGTCAGGGCAATGAGAATATTGTCCTCTTTGCTGTAGGTATTTTGCAGTTTTTCAAAGGCCAACAATTCTGGGTTTTCATCACTGAAAAACACGCGGTAATCGGTATCAAACGTTAGGTTTTTTATGCCACTGGCAATTAAAATGGCTATCACAAAAGAGAGTAAAATAACCCACCAACGATATTGAATTAACCTTAAGGTATACGCTTGAATGAAACTGGGCTGCATGGGTAAATTTCCATAGTGTTTAAAAGCAAGTATTTATCTTATGACAATTTTAGGCGTTTGAAATACTTAATTTACCAACACATTGTTTCATATATGGGATAATGCATTTAAATTTACCTGTTTAAAAAATTCCCCCCCCCCTCCTTCTTTTTTGGTGAATGTTCATAATGCCTTGTATTCAATATGAAATTAAATTAACACTATAAATTTAAAGCCGAAGCTTAAAGTTGACATGATTGTTGTGTGGTTCTTATTAATTAGGGCTAAATTAGGGCTAAGACTCTTCAATAAAATCTTCGGGAAAAGACTCAAGGTCTTTGGTAAATTGTTTAACTTTACGCTGTGCCCTCATATAGTCTACATTACTTATTTTTAAGCGTTTCATTGAGATAGCAGCATTTGTCCGAACTTCTTCAGTAATATAACGTGCTTCTTCTGTTTCGGCGACAATGGCTCGTGCAATACTTAATAAATTAATCATTTCATAAGCAAAATTTTCGCCTTTGGGACATTTTTTAACGTTATCTTGTTGAAATAAAATACCACTGTAAATTGAATTTTTGACATGCCATTTTTTAGCGACATATACCCCAATATAACTGCTGGTTGTTCCATAGGTTTCCAGCTCTTTTTGTTGAGATTGTGAGGGGGTCATTAAACTGGTTAAATAACAGGCTTTATAGGACTTTGAATCGTAACTGTTTAGTACAATATAACCTACGTTATATAATAAGCCAAATAAGTACGAATCACTGCTTGTAAGCCCCTTGCAACGCCCAGATAACTCCGCCATTGCGGTCGCAATTTTAATGGCATGGTTCACAATTAAAGCACTGTCTCCTTGTGCCTGAAATGAAAACTCGATTGCGCTTGAAAAAAATACCGTAAACACCCCTTTTGTCCCTAAAATAGAAACGGCTTGGCGTGCTGTTGTAATCTCCTTTTTACTCATAAACGAAGCAACAGCTAAAAACTTAGTCAATAATTTAGGGTTACGACCAATGCATTCAGCCACCACCACCACATCTGGATCAGGCTTAAGGGACTCATCTTGAAGTCTTGCAACTTCATTAGGAATATGGGGGAGCTTTACTTTATTAATAATTGAGACGGCAACGGCAAGTTGGTGTTTCATCGGTTGAAACCATAATTAATTTATTAAAAACCAATCCATTCTATCAACGGATTCCATAAAAGTCTTTGAAAAATTATTCATTTAAAGTTTCCTGCCCCCCCTTTGTTTCTTTGAATAGAAATACATTCCGTTTTTTAAATCGTCGATGCAAAGCTTTCTTAAAATCGAAATTCGTTAGATAATACCTTCTATGTTAGAAAAGCATACTTTAACGGCCTTAAAAGGTGTCGGTTCTAAGCAAGTTGAAAAGCTCCATAAATTGGGGATTTTTGTCGTTCAAGATCTTTTATTTCATTTGCCTTTACGCTACCAAGATAAAACCCGCTTAACCGATTTACACAGTGCTGTTATTGGCAGTGAAATTTTAGTAGAAGGGAAAATTTTTGCGCAAACGTTAAGCGAAGGAGGGCGACGTAGTTTGTTGGTTAAAATGCAAACAACGTCAGATGAGACATTAACCTTACGATTTTTTCATTTTTACCCTCGTCAAGCTCAGCAATTTTCTCGTGGTAAAGTTATACGAGTGTTTGGTGAATTACGTTCTGGCTCGACTGGTTTAGAGATTGTTCACCCTTCTTATGAGTTTATTAACCCTAAAGCCCCCACGCCATTAAACTTGACTCTGACCCCAGTTTATCCTGTTACTGAAGGATTAGGGCAAGCCACTATTTTAAAATTGATTAAACAAGCCATTGCGTTACTTAAGCAGTATCCTCTGAGCGAATTGTTGCCTTTACGTTTATTAGAGCAATTGCAGCTACCGTTATTAAATCAAGCTTTATTGACTTTACACCAACCCCAGCCTTCTGATGATTTACAGCTTATTCAACAGTTTAAACACCCTGCACAACATCGTTTAATTATTGAAGAGTTGATTAATCAACAAGCAATCATGCAACAGATGCGCATGCGGGAACAACAACGCAGTGCGCCTGCTTTTCCATCCAGTCAATTGTGCAATGCTTTATTAACCAGCCTTCCTTTTGAGTTAACTCATGCACAACAGCGAGTATTACAGGAGATACAACAGGATTTAAAGCAACCGCACCCTATGCAACGTCTGGTACAAGGGGATGTGGGGTCGGGTAAAACGGTGATTGCGGCACTGGCTGCGATTCAAGCTGCAGATGCGGACTATCAAGTTGCGGTTATGGCACCAACTGAAATTCTTGCTGAACAACATCTTCATGCGTTTAAGGAATGGTTAGACCCTTTAAATATTTCTATTGCATGGCTTAATGGCCGTATGAAGGTCGCTGAAAAACGTTTTATGATGGCTCAAATTGAAACGGGCGTTGCTAAAGTTATTATTGGTACTCATGCTTTATTTCAAGATGCGGTGGTTTTTCATCGGCTGGGATTGGTCATTATTGATGAACAACATCGTTTTGGTGTGCATCAACGTTTGTCACTCCATGAAAAAAATCGTAATGAAGATGTACACACTCATCAACTGATTATGACGGCGACTCCCATTCCACGTACGCTGGCGATGACCGCTTATGGTGATTTGGATTTATCGGTGATTAACGAATTGCCTCCTGGTCGCAAGCCAATTGAAACGGCAGTACTGAGTAATGAAAGACGTCTTGAGGTGATGGAGCATCTGTATGCTAAGTGCAAGCAAGGGGTACAAGCCTATTGGGTATGTCCATTAATTGAAGAGTCTGAATTGCTCCATGCCCAAGCCGCTGAGGTGATGGCCTTACAGTTTTCAGAACGTTGGCCAGATTTACGAGTAGGATTGATTCATGGTCGATTAAAAGGGGAGCAAAAAACGTTGATTATGAGTGCTTTTAAACAACATGAATTAGATTTATTAGTTGCTACCACTGTGATTGAAGTAGGGGTGAATGTACCTAATGCCAGTTTAATGATTATTGAAAATGCTGAGCGCTTAGGCTTGGCACAACTGCATCAATTGCGGGGGCGAGTTGGCCGTGGGGATAAGCAAAGTCACTGTGTTTTATTGTATCAGGCACCGTTGTCCCAGACAGGTAAGGCACGTTTGAGTATTATGCGAAATACCACGAATGGCTTTAAAATCGCCGAAGAAGATTTAAATATTAGGGGGCCAGGTGAAGTGCTTGGCACTAAGCAAACAGGAGGGTTAACGTTTAGAATTGCGGAGTTAAAGCGTGATTCTGGGTGGGTTCCAATTGCAAAAGAGTGGGCAACGATTTTAAATGTACAATACCCTGAACAAGCTGATGCTTTAAAAGAGCGTTGGACAGGTCAAAAAATAGATTATCAACACGCTTAGGGTATACTTAAAATGAAATAGGGGGGAAGGGTTACAATGTTAGCAGAAAATCGAATTTTTAAAATTAAACAGCTTCTTAATAAACAAAAATATAGCCAAGTGACTCATGCCTCCCCTCTTTTTTGGAAACCTGAGAAGCTGATTAATCGCATTACTTCTAACAAAGATATACAGCATTGGTTAAACACACAAGGCTCTCTTACGACTCGATTAAGGCAACTCTGTCCTGCACTGGAAGTCGTTATTCTTTCTGAAAAATTAGAACGTCCTTTAATCAACGAAGCGCAATCATTAGGATTACAGTCCCATGAGCTTGCGTGGATACGCTGTGTATTATTAAAGGGGGGGGAAGAAAATTGGGTTTATGCCAGAACGGTGATTCCACATTTTTTAGAACCCAATCCTTGGACACATTTACAACAACTTGGTAATAAGCCGTTAGGGGAGGTGTTGTTTCAGGACAATACTGTTCAGCGTACTTCTTTTACCTTCGCACGCCAACCGTTAACCATTTGGCCTTATTTACCTATCTCTCCTAACCAACAGAATAATTCCATCGGTTATGCACGTCGTTCGATATTTACGCAACAAAAAGCCCCGTTATTGTTAACGGAAGTGTTTTTACCAAGTCTATTGATAGGGGTTTAAGTATGCACTCTTTAAAAAATATTGGAACTGTATTTGGCATCATAATTATCTTACAAATTGCCTTAGGTGCCTCTTCTCTATTTTATTTAAACAGTATTGCAAAAGATGCCGAAAACCTCTATCAACACCCCTATGCGGTCAGTAATGCTTCACGAAATGTTAACATCAACCTGATCTCCATGCATCGCTATATGAAAGATGTGGTGCTCGCCGAAAATAAAATGCAATTACGCACTGCCAAAGAACACGTTGATCAATATGAAAAAAAGGTGCAAGAGAGTTTTAATATTATTTTTAACCGTTACTTAGGTAATCGAAAAGATATTCAAACCGTATACAACGCATTTTTAGACTGGAAAGTGATTCGCGATGAAGTAATCTTTTTAAAAACTCAAGGAAAAGACCAACAAGCGGCCCACATTACCAAGAATAAAGGGGCAAAACACGTTGCGTTCTTAAATCAAGAGACCCAAAAGCTTATTGATTTTGCCGACAATCAGGCCAAAATATTTTTTAACAATGCCGTTAAATCTAAAAACAATGCACTCACCGTCATTATTGTACTTTTTATCAGCACAGTACTCTCTTCTCTTTTTATTGCCTTTTACTCCTTAAAGCGTTTATACAAAGCCCAACAAGACATTAAAAGTCGCATGTATTTAATTGATCAACATATTTTAATGGCTAAGTTTGATATGAATGGTATTGTATTGGATATTAGCAGTAAATTATGTCGTTTTTTAGGGGTATCAAAACAAGAAATGATTGGGAAACAATCTTATTTTTTTATTACTGATGAAGCCTATGAAGTGCAGCCAAAGGATATTTTAATTACCGCTGCAACAGGCACTACCTGGAAGGGAGAGCTTTGTATTGATACTCTTAATAATCACTCAAAATGGATTCATTCTGCCGTACATCCTGAGCTAGATTCTAATTACAATGTGTGCAGTTATTCCAATATTATTCAAGATATTTCAGACCGTAAAGCCATTGAAAAGCTTTCAATTACGGATCCATTAACCAAGCTTTATAACCGGCGCCATTTTGATCAAATTATTGAAAAAGAGTTGCGTCTTGCCACACGAAACCAAACGTCTCTCACGTTGGCAATAGTTGACATTGATTACTTTAAAAAATACAACGACTATTATGGACACCCTGCTGGAGATCAAGCTTTAATACAAGTCGCCCAAGTTTTTTTACAGTCATTAAACCGTCCAAATGATTATGTATTTAGATTGGGTGGCGAAGAGTTTGGACTCCTATTTTCGGATCTTAATATTGAACAAACCTGTTTGTTTTTAGATTCAATTCGAACCAAAGTAGAAATGCTTAACATTATGCATGAAGATAACCCATTAAACGAGTACATGACGATCTCCATCGGTGCTTACCTTAATTGTATTGAACAACGACTTGACAGCAATCAACTGTACATCAAAGCGGATGAAGCTTTATATAAAGCCAAGCTTAAACGTAATCAAGTCATCATTACAAATGACCCAACCTCTTGTATTGCTAATGAAACGGATAAATAAAAAAACCCCGCTTAAAATAGTGCGGGGTTTTTTTTGAGTACAGCTGTTTATTAGAGTGTTTTTATTTTTCTAATACAACCATAGCAGCACGTTTTTTAGCAATTAATTTTTGGATAATCGGTGTCATGATAATATCCATTGCTTTTACCATGTGTGTGCCTGAACAGATCATTGTGTGTGGGTTTTGTAACCAGGCGCCGTCAATTTTATCGACAATGGTGGACAGATCAACTTCATCGTGACGTACGTGCGTAATGATTAAGGAATCTTCAGGTGCAGGTCCCATTGTGGCGGTTTCTGCTTGAGTTGAAAATGGGTCAGAAGTATCAATTAATGGTACGCGTTGGAAGTTGACATCGGTACGGTGAAATTGCGGTACGATGTATTCAATGTAGTCGTCCATACGTTCCATGATGGTGTCACGTACTTGCGCAACGGTATATGGGCGTTCAGAGGTATCACGGTAGATTTTTTGCATCCATTCGATGTTGATAACAGGTGCTACGCCAATGCCTAGGTCAACGTGTTGTGCAACATCGTACATACCTTCTTTAGGGCCGTGATCTTTGCGTTTTACCGCGCCGTGTAAACCTTCATAAAATAAAATATCAGTATCAGGCTCAATCTCTTCCCAAGGCGTAAATTCACCTGGGCTTAGATTCGTCCCTAAACGGGCATTGTGCTCGGCTGCTTCTTCTTCACTGTGAAGGTAATAACGTTTTTTACCCGTTGCGGTCTCTTTATAAGAGGCAAACAACTCTTCTAGTTTTTGAAACTCATTGGCGTACTCAGAGAAGTGAGTCAGCACTTTACCGCCATTTTCTTTAGATTCAGCTACTTTTGCACGCATGTCTACACGAGAATATTTATGAAAGCTATCGCCTTCGATGACAGCGACTTTTAAGTTTTCACGTTCAAAAATGGTTTCTACGGCACGTTTTACAAATGACGTTCCTGCTCCGGAAGATCCAGTAACGGCGACGATTGGGTGTTGTACTGACATAGTTGTCTCCTAAAAAGTTTAAAAATGTAATGACTCAGATTGCACAGAGTTCTTTATTCTTTATTTGATGAGCGATATTAGAAACTAAAATCACTTATATTTCAAAAATTTCTTGCTCTAAACCCTGCAAGTAATACATCTGCATCGCGTGTTAGCATTCACAGGGGGGGTTATACATCCAAGTTTTCAACTTGAAGGGCGTTGGACTCAATAAAGGCTCTACGAGGTTCCACTTCATCGCCCATTAGAGTGGTAAATACTTGGTCTGCGGTAATGGCATCTCGAATGGTCACTTGCAGTAAGCGTCGAGCTTCGGCGTTCATAGTGGTTTCCCAAAGTTGTTCAGGGTTCATTTCACCCAAACCTTTGTAGCGTTGGATATTTTGGCCACGCTTGGCTTCGTTAAACAGCCACTCAATGGCCTCTTTAAAGCTGGAAACGGGTTGTTTTTTCTCACCACGCTGAATGTAGGCCGATTCGCTTAATAGCCCTTGCAGTGCTTGACTCAGTGCTACAATTTGTTCAAAGTCTTTGGAGGCGAAAAATTCGGCATCAAATACTTGTGAGCTTAGAGAGCCGTGTTCACGCTGTTGTAAACGAACTTGAAATGCGCCATTGCTGTCCAGTTCACTGGCGGGTTCAACGGTAAGTTGGTATTCCACTTTATTTTTTTCACCATTGGCTTCTAGGTGAGGTAAAAATTGAGTAACCCATTCCGTTAAGCCATCAAAATCATTCAATCGCTCTAAAGTGATGGTTGGATGATCAATCATCATTTCTAAAAATACAGGATTGTATCGGCGGCTTAAGCGCTTAATTACGTGTTGTGTTTTAAAGTAGGTTTTGGCCAGAGTTTCTAGTGCAACGCCGTTAATACTGGGTGCGCCGTCTTCTGTCCATAAAGCGGCGTTATCAATGGCCGTTTGCAGTAAGTAGCCTTCCAGTTCAGAATCGTCTTTTAGATAGGTCTCTTGCTTGCCTTTTTTGACTTTATACAGTGGTGGTTGGGCAATATAGATATAGCCTTTTTCGACTAATTCAGGGTATTGACGATAGAAAAAGGTTAACAACAGGGTTCGAATATGCGAGCCATCCACATCGGCATCGGTCATGATGATGATGCGGTGATAGCGCAGTTTTTCGAGATTGTACTCTTCACCGATGCCACACCCCAATGCGGTGATTAAAGTGCCGACTTCTTGAGAGGCCAACATTCTATCAAAACGGGCTCTTTCCACGTTTAAGATTTTGCCTTTCAGTGGCAAAATGGCTTGGGTACGGCGGTCACGCCCTTGTTTGGCCGAACCACCCGCGGAGTCACCCTCCACTAAGTACAGTTCAGAAAGAGCGGGGTCTTTTTCTTGGCAATCGGCGAGTTTACCTGGAAGGCCGGCAATGTCTAATGCGCCTTTACGACGGGTCATTTCACGTGCTTTACGCGCGGCTTCTCTTGCGCGAGCGGCATCGACAATTTTACCAAAAACGGCTTGAGCTTCTTTGGGGTTTTCCAGTAGGTATTCCGAAAGTTTTTCATTCATCGCGGTTTCAACCGCGGTTTTTACTTCGGAGGAGACCAGTTTGTCTTTGGTTTGTGATGAGAATTTAGGGTCAGGCACTTTAACGGAAATAACGGCAGCGAGTCCTTCACGCGCATCGTCACCTGAGACGGTAATTTTGTACTTTTTAGCTAAGCCAGAACCTTCGGCGTAGGAGTTCATTGAGCGTGTTAAGGCGGCTCTAAACCCAGACATGTGGGTTCCACCATCCCGTTGTGGAATGTTGTTGGTAAAACAAAAAATGGATTCTTTATAGGCTTCGGACCACTGCATCGCCACTTCAACGGTAATGTCGTCTTTGACGGTACTGAAGTAGAAGGCTTTTTCGTTGATGAGGGGTTTATTGGTGTTGATGTAATCGACAAAGGCTCTAATGCCACCATCAAACTGAAACACTTCATGACGGTCATCTCGTTTATCAAGCAGTTCGATGTGAACGCCTGAGTTTAAGAACGAGAGCTCTCTGAGGCGTTTTAAGAGGTAATCAAACTTAAACTCAACATTGGTAAATGTGTCGGTACTGGGCAAGAAACGAATTTCTGTTCCAGTCTCTTCGGTAGAGCCAACAGCCGCCATGGGTGCGTCTGGTACGCCGTGAGTGTAGGATTGTTTCCAAATTTGACCATCTCGTTTGATGATGAGGTAGAGTTTTTGAGACAGTGCATTAACAACGGAGACCCCAACACCATGCAACCCACCAGATACTTTATAGGAGTTGTCATCAAATTTACCCCCTGCATGAAGCACGGTCATAATGACTTCTGCCGCAGAGACGCCTTCTTCTTCGTGAATATCAACGGGAATTCCACGGCCATTATCGGTAACGGAAACCGAGCCGTCAGTGTGGATGGTGACCACGACTTTGTCACAGTGGCCTGCCAGGGCTTCATCAATACCGTTGTCTACGACTTCGAATACCATGTGGTGTAGACCAGAACCATCATCGGTATCACCAATGTACATTCCAGGACGTTTACGAACAGCATCAAGGCCCTTCAGAACCGTGATGGAGGAGGAATCGTATTGTGTTTCTTCAGACATAAAACTCGATTTCTTTTATGGAGACCCGAAATAGCGAATCTCAAATTGTTTTAAGGACAAAATTAGACAGGCAATTCTACCATAAATGCAATGTAAATGCAGAGCTACGAATGCAGAGAAAAATTAGCCAAACATCCAGCTGGTTGGATTGGGAATGGGTTGTTGGTTATTGAGGTATTTAAATCCTTGAACACAGCGGATGATGAGCCAAACAGCATAAAACAGTAAGATAATCCAGCCAATAAGGATCATTGTAAGTATGAATCCAATAATGGCGTATAGAAGACCAATCCAGAAGGTGCGAATTTGAAATTGGTAGTGTGATTGTAAAAAGTTAGTTTCATTGCTTTTATTCACATAGGCGATGATAACGCCGATTAAAGCGGTAAATGGAATTACAAAATTAGCAAGATAAAGTGCATAGATAACCATAGGAATCGTGGTGCTAAGATTGGGTGAAGGGGGGCTTGAATGGTTTGGTTGATTTGTGGTGTCGATAGAATCGCCCATAAATGAATTCCTTTTTTGCATTGGTACTGCGTAGTATTAATAGTTGCATAAGTCTTGGCATAAAAATTAGGCTTTTTTACTGGGAATAAGCGAAAATTTACTGCCAAGACTTATGCAACGACTAATATAAGTTGAGACCTTTGCACGATACAATCATGAGTAAGAAGGGCTGTGATATTTCCCTGTCTTTCGTTAGAAAAGATCCCAAATTTATAATAAGTATATCAAAATCAGTATATCGAAATCAGGTAATTATTTTTGTTTTTTGAGGGATAGCTTTCCTGCATTAATGTGCCAAATATGTGTATTTTGAGGTTTTAATATGGGGATGAGGGATTGAGAGGTGCTGGTAATAATATGTTGTATTTTTAATACTTGTAGCAATTCGAGTAGCTTTAAACGGTGGGTTTTATCCAGTTCAGCAGGCAGGTCATCAATGAGCATAATCACCGGTTCGTTTAAGATTTTTTCATGCAGACTGGCTTGTGCCAGAAGTAACGCGCAGACAAACAGTTTTTGTTGGCCTCGTGATAGCGTGTTAATGGCTTCTTGGCTCGAAAATTTAAAACGAATATCGGCTCGATGTGCCCCGTATTGTGTGTGGCCTAATGCATTTTCTTTATGAAAGTTAAGTTGGTAAAGTAGCATTAGGTCTTTGGTGTTTTTAGGCCAGCCAGCACGATATTGACAGACCACGTCTTCACTCAGCTCAGGCATTAAAGCTTGACAAAAAGTCACTAGGTAGGGGGTTAGATTTTCTAAATAAGATTGGCGTATTTGATCTATTTTTAGGGCATTTTCAACCAGAGTTTGATCCCATAGCTGTACCTGTTTTTTAGGGAGCCTTTTTTTAAGTGCTTGGTTGCGTTGTTTGAGGCCACGTTGGTAGTTGCGCCATAGGGGCATAAAATTAGGGGATTGATGAAAGCAGCCCCAGTCCATAAATTGACGGCGGGCTTTAGGGCCGTCTTCAAGTAGCTTATGGCTTTCTGGCGTGAGAAGTTGTACTGGAAGGTGTTGTGCAATGGTGGATTGGGATGGCGTGGTTTCACCGTCAATACGCAGTTGGGTGTGTTGTAAGCTTTTTTGAATGCCTAAGCGATGGTGCTTGGTGTTTGGTGTGGCATGGCTTGAATGCACTTCGGCAAACACAGTTAGTGCCGTTTGTTGGTGTTGAATCAGGTGTTGTGCCTTAGGGGTTCGAAAAGAGCGACCCGTTGCGAGCACCCAAATCGCCTCAATAATGGAGGTTTTTCCTGCGGCATTGTCGCCAATGATTAAGTTTAATCCGCTGCTGAGTTCGCACTGTATCTGTTGGCAGTTTCGAAAGTGTTGAATGGTGAGTTGATTAATTTGTGTCAAAGATGATGAACTCATTTACAGATTCAGTAAGGGGGGGGGGAGAAAATTTTATTTGGGTTAATTGTTTTGACCCAAATGTAAAAAGAATTTATTTGTTATAAACGCATTGGCATAATGACATGCTGGCAGTGACATACATCGGTTTGTATTTCAATTAAACAGCTACTATTGGCATCTTTTAAAATTAATGCAACGCAGTCGTCATGTATTGAATTAAGCACATCAATAATGTAGTTTACATTAAAGCCAATTTCCATTTCAGTGCCTTGATAGTCAATAGCCATGTCTTCATGAGATTCGTCTTGTTCGCTGTTTGATGCGTTGACGGTTAATAAGTTTTGGCTCAGAATTAATCGAATCCCTTTAAATTTATCATTGGATAAAATAGAGGCACGTTGTAGTAAACCACGGAGTAATTCTTTATCGGTTTGGATAAATTGGTCGTTGCTGCTCGGAATGACTTTAAGGTAATCTGGAAAACGGCCATCAACTAATTTGCAGGTAAATACGATATTTTCTAGTTGAACGGTTAGGTAGTTTTTGGCAAGTGAAAATTCAATTAAGGTGTCATCATCACTCATTAGCTTTTGCAGCTCTAATACCCCTTTTCTTGGTAAGATGGCTTGTGTTGGAGAAAGTCCTTCCATTGCTAATTTTGTTGCACAAGTTGATAAACGATGCCCGTCCGTAGCAACCACTCGTAGTGTATTATTATTAATATCAAACAACATACCATTTAAATAAAATCGTACATCTTGGCTTGCCATGGCAAAACCAGAATGCAGAATCAGTTGTTTAAGTTGATGTTGTGATAGAGCAAAGGAAAGTTCAGCTTGTGTAAGATCAATGGTTGGAAAGTCTTCAGGTGGTAAGGTGGAGAGCTTAAAACGTGAGCGTCCAGCAGAGAGTGTGCAACGGTTTTTTTCAAAGTCTAAGGTAATGGTAAGACCGTTTGGAAGGGATCGTATGATATTAATGAGTTTAATTGCTGGTAGAGTGATTGCAAACGCTGTCGTTTCGGATGACTCCAATTCCGTTTGGGCGCGAGTTTCAATTTCTAGATCCGATGCAGTCACAGTCAGGGTGTTTTCAAAAACCTGAAATAAAACATTGCTTAATATGGGCATTGTTTGACGTTTTTCGATAACACCCCCCACGGTTTGTAGAACGTTTAAAAGGTTTTCACGAGTTAAAGTAATTTTCATGCCAAGGTCTCTTAATCTTGTCTCTTAATTTGTGATGATACGAATTAAGCTGTTAAAGTCATTATCTATGTGATGATCTTGCTCACGTAGCTCTTTAATTTTGCGTACTGCATGCAGTACCGTTGTATGATCCCGACCACCAAACGCATCGCCAATTTCGGGCAAGCTACGGTTGGTAAGTTCTTTAGCGATTGCCATGGCAATCTGTCTGGGTCTTGCAATATTTCGAGTACGTCGTTTTGAGAGCAAATCTGCTACTCGTAGTTTAAAATAATCCGCGACTGTTTTTTGAATATTTTCGAGGGTAACCATTTTTTGTTGCAGTGCCAGCAGGTCTTTTAATGCGTCTTTAACCACCTCAACAGTCAATACTTTTTGGGTGAATTGTGAGTAGGCGCCTACTCGTTTTAAAGCACCCTCTAAATCACGTACATTTCCTCTCAGTCTTTTGGCAATAAAAAAGGCGACCTCTTCAGGTAAAACAATACCAAATTCAGATGCTTTTTTAAGTAAAATAGCCACACGCATTTCAAATTCTGGTGGCTCGACAGCGATGGTTAATCCCCAGCCAAAACGAGATTTTAAGCGATCTTCTAATCCATCAACCTCTTTAGGAAAACGGTCACTGGTTAAGATGACTTGTTTGTTGCCTTCAAGCAGGGTGTTAAAGGTATGGAAAAATTCTTCTTGTGATTGCTCTTTGTTGGAAAAAAATTGAATATCATCAATTAATAGTGCATCTAATGACCGATAAAACCGTTTGAATTCATCAATTTTATTGTGGCGCAGTGCATTGACCATATCAGCAACAAAGCGCTCTGAGTGTAAATATACCACACGAGCGTTTGGCTTGTCTTTCATGAGCTGGTTGCCGATGGCGTGCATTAAATGTGTTTTTCCGAGTCCTACACCGCCATAGATAAAGAAAGGGTTATAGCTTTCTCCTGGATTTTCAGCCACTTGCCGCGCGGCTGCGGCCGCCAGTTGATTGGCTTTTCCTTCAACAAAGGTGTCAAAGGTGAAGCTGGCATTTAGACTATGTTTAATGGTTGATTTTTGAGGATTGTTTGCTGTTGATATTGAATTATTTTTAGTGGATTTATGTTTGTTTTGTAGGGGCTGAGGCACGGTGGTTTCAGGTTCTGATACTGTATCAACGGTATAGTTGCCAATTTCGAGTAAAATTTCGGGGGTATTGACAGGAGCAACTTTCTCAATGGCTTGGCGAATATTTGTCATTAACTTTTTGTTAACCCAGTCCAAAATAAATGTAGAGGGGGCGAGCAGGCGAATAGCGGATTCTTCTTCAATGGCTTGAAGAGGACGAATCCAAGTATGAAACTGTTGATTGTTGAGATCATTTTCTAAGTGTTTAAGGCTTTGGGACCACAGTGTTGACAAGGGAGTATCCTTACAGGTATTGGTATATTTTTTATAAAATAGCTTAAGCTTGATAACCCAGTAAGTATACCTGTGAATAACTTTAAAACAAGAGGAAAGCTGTGGATAAGTCTGTGCATCACCCCTGTGGATAACGTGTTTTATTTTACTTTAAGTTGTTGAAAATAAAGTTTATTTTACAGTTTTCATTATTATTTTATTTTTTTAAAGGTTATGATACCAACAGTCTGTGTCTCGTACGTATTTTCACCTGGATACTCAAGGAGTTATTCAAAGGCATTCTCGAACAGCCTTTTTAGAGTAATGAATTTAAAAATGTGTTATTTTTCAAGATATTTTCTTGTTTTCTTATTGTTTTCTTATTGATTACTCTATATAATTCTCGTTTTTCCGGATGTCGGAATAGAAAAATTTAAGGATTCAGTGACATGAAACGTACATTTCAACCTAGTGTTATCAAACGTGCCCGTACGCACGGATTTCGTGCCCGTATGGCGACTAAAAATGGTCGTAAAATTTTAGCTGCACGTCGTGCGAAAGGGCGTAAGCGCTTAGCGGTATAGTTTTTGATGTGTGCTGAAACAGTGCACTCAAAACTTAATTCTGGTGAGTTTATGAATTCAAATAACGAGTTATCAACTCACACAGAATCTTCTCCTTCCTCTTCTCTTTTGAATAAACCTGCAAATAGTTTTTCAAAATCTCTGCGTATTCTAAAACCTGACGATTTTCAACATGTATTTTCAAACGCTGAAAAATTTGGTAATCGTAATTGGACCTTGATTGTGCGACCGAATCAACAGTCTTATCCAAGACTCGGATTGGCCATTGCTAAAAAACAGCTACAGCGTGCCGTTTGGCGAAATCGTGTAAAAAGATTAGCAAGAGAAGCATTTCGACTACATAAGAAAGAGTTAAGTGGGTATGATATTGTTGTTTTAGGCAGAAAGGGCATGCAAGATATTGATAATAAAACATTGCATAAAAGTTTTTTGCACCTAGTGCGTAAAATTAAAAAAAGCGATCTAAAAGATCGTACGTAAATCAAATAAATTTAGAAATCTTTGTGTATGAAGTAAAGATTTCCTAGTAAGACTTTAAAAGGTTTTTCAATGAATATGAGATCGTTTTGGTGGTTAGCGTTGGCATTTACGTTAACATGGATGTGGCTTGAGTGGATGCAATTTACAACGGCAAAAGTGGAAGCAACGGTACAGGCAAGTGCGGCACAAGAGGTGCCAGTTGCTAGTGTGACCACCTCAACATCGGCAGGTACAGGTAATAATAATGCAACCCCCTTAGCATCTGATGTACCTGGTGCGAATTTAGGAGGCGTGCATAAAAATGCTGTTCCCGTGTTACAAAACGGTATTTCCCAAGGTCAAAGAGTTTATGTAACAACGGATACGTTAGAGCTTGTTATTGATGCCGTGGGTGGGGATATTCGTTCAGCAAAACTATTAAAGTATGGTGCATCTCAGGATAAATCTCAGCCATTTCAATTATTGAGTGATACAGGTCCATTAATCTATATGGTGCAAAATGGATTAGCAACTCAGCCTAGTGCTAAATTGCCTGCACCGACACATAAAACGACTTATCAAGTGGCCAAAACAGAATACGTTATGACGGGTGATACACTTACCGTGCCACTGACTTGGAGACAAGATGGTGTGGTTGTTACCAAGTTTTATACCTTTAAAAAAGGGAAGTACCTGATTGATGTCGCTTATAAAGTAGACAATCAAGCTGATGAAGTTTGGTCGGGAAGTCTATATTCTCAAATTGTACGTAATCGCTATAATCCTGATGAAAATTTCATGATGTATACCTATACAGGCTCAGTGTTGTATGACGACCATGCAGAAGATCAATATGTTAAGCACTCATTTGATGACTTAAATACCCAACCCGTTTCAGACAAAATGGTAACAGGTGGTTGGGCAGCCATGATTCAACAATACTTTTTAACAGCTTTAGTGCCAAATGAAGAAGCTCAAAATACCTATTACGCAAAGCCTTTAACAGAGGGACGTTATGCCGTAGGTGTTGTTGAGCCGATGGTGGTGGTTGAACCAGGTCGAACGGGAGTATTGTCATCTTCTGTCTATATTGGCCCCGAAAAGCAAGATGTATTAGCTGAAATTGCCCCTGGATTAGAGCTAACCATTGATTATGGTGTATTAACCATTTTAGCAGAACCTTTGTTTTGGTTGCTTGATGCGATTCACAGTGTGGTTGGTAACTGGGGAGTTGCCATTATCTTATTGACGGTATTGATTAAGTTAGTTTTTTATAAATTGTCTGAAACCAGTTACCGCTCTATGGCACGATTGAAAAAATTTCAGCCGAAATTGAAACAATTAAAAGAAAATTATGGGGATGATAAAGCACTCTTTCAGCAGAAAATGATGAAGCTGTATAAAGAGGAAAAAATTAATCCATTAGGCGGTTGCCTGCCTATTTTGATTCAAATGCCCGTGTTTATTGCACTGTATTGGGTATTGTTGTATTCAGTAGAGATGCGCCATGCGCCGTTTATGTTATGGATTCAAGATTTATCTGCAACAGATCCTTATTATATTTTGCCGATTATTATGGGGTTAACGATGTATATTCAGCAGAAGTTGAACCCTTCTGCGATGATGGATGAAATGCAACAAAAGGTAATGAAATTCTTACCATTTATTTTTACTATTTTCTTTGTTTTCTTCCCCGCAGGTTTAGTGCTTTACTGGGTGGTAAACAATATTTTATCAGTGACTCAGCAGTGGTACATTACTAAAAAAATTGATGAAATTGATGCGAAAGAGAAAGAAAAAATAAAAGAGAGAGCAGGTAAATAGAGATGCAGTTAACTTATCAAAAACTTGGTCAGGATCACCCTATGTATGGGAAAGTGGATTTTTTAGTTGCGGATGGTAGCACTCCAATTTGTTATAAAAGCAAAGCGGGTTACTTGCCTTTAGAGTCCAGTGCGACAGCAGCTCATGCTGACAATACGACGTCAACGGTTGAAATAGAGTCAAAACCATTGTATGTTTTATCTTTTAAAGTGAATGGCGAAGAGGAAGAGATGACATTTTCTTCTAAAAAGGCGTTGGATAGGCGTATCGCTTTGTTTTCGGAAAAAGCCTTTATTACCGAGATGAATACAACGGTGTATAAGACGATTGTTTAAACTAAAGTGTATTGAGTTTCTTTTAAAAAACGCCCTTTATTGGGCGTTTTTTATTGGGCGTTTTGGATAAATTAGGACGAGTAATGATATTTGATAATGTGGATACGATTGCGGCCGTTGCAACAGCGCCTGGCCGTGGAGGCGTTGGAATTGTTCGGGTTTCAGGTCGTAAGGTGGTTGAGATTGCTCAGGCTATTTTAGGCAAGCTTCCTGAACCTCGCTATGCTCTCTATAGTGATTTTTTGGGTGGAGAGGGGCAAGTGTTGGATCGAGGCATTGCACTGTATTTTCCAAACCCCAACTCTTTTACAGGGGAAGATGTATTGGAGCTACAGGCGCACGGTGGGCCTATTGTTTTGCAGTGGTTGCTAAATCGAGTCGTTGAATTAGGTGCTCGGCTGGCTGAGCCAGGGGAGTTTTCAAAACAAGCTTTTATGAATGATAAATTAGACCTTGCTCAAGCAGAGGCCATTTCGGATTTAATTGAAGCCTCTTCGGATCAAGCGGCGCGTTCTGCCATGCGCTCATTACAAGGTGTATTTTCACAAGAAGTGAATGCGTTGGTTGAAGAGACCATTCGATTACGCA
>UOFC01000221.1_pt1 | contig 37448 bp, 31 predicted proteins | sample 1988771 | NCBI WGS metagenome assembly UOFC01 (sample SAMEA4712195, study PRJEB27164) | hydrothermal vent metagenome | biome: marine basaltic hydrothermal vent biome; feature: marine hydrothermal vent; material: mineral | place: Pacific Ocean | collected 2011-06-14/2011-07-23 | depth 1719 m | reverse complement strand
GTTACCCAAAAACCCCTAAAAGGTTTTCAAACAACAAAGTTTAAAAATTAAATTTTCCATTCAAAACTGAACCCAGTACGGAAAAGAAACGTTAATTCATAAAAAATAATAATGAGATTAATTCAGTCCTGAAGCCGGGCAGTTCAAGGCGGGATAAGGGCGCGTACAAATGTACGTAACCGTTCCCAACGCAGAAATGTCCGGCTTCAGGACTGAATTAAGCCATTATTTACCGACGTGTTCGATTACTCTCATCATATTGCAAGTATAACCATACTCATTGTCATACCAAGCAACGATCTTAACGAAAGTAGAATCCAACGCAATACCTGCTTTTGCATCAAAGATAGATGGATGAGCATCACCACGGAAGTCGGTAGAAACATTCGCTTCTTCCGTATAACCAAGAACGCCCGCCATCGAACCTTCAGAGGCAGCCTTCATTGCGGCACAAATTTCGTCATAAGAAGCTTCTTTTTCAAGCTCTACAACCAAATCAACAACAGATACATCAGAAGTAGGTACACGGAATGCCATACCAGTCAACTTACCGTTTAATTCAGGAAGCACTTTACCAACGGCTTTTGCTGCCCCTGTAGAAGAAGGAATGATATTCTCAAGAATACCACGACCACCACGCCAATCTTTCATAGAAGGGCCATCAACTGTTTTTTGAGTCGCTGTTGCGGCATGAACCGTCGTCATCAAACCACGCTTGATACCAAAGCTGTCATTCAATACTTTAGCAACTGGCGCTAAACCGTTCGTTGTACAAGATGCGGCTGAAACAATGGCTTCACCTTTGTACTCTTCATGGTTCACACCGTAAACAAACATTGGAGTATGATCTTTAGACGGAGCAGATTGAACGACTTTTTTAGCACCCGCATCAATGTGCGCCTGACACGACTCTTCGGTCAAGAAGAAACCTGTACACTCAATAACAAGATCCGCACCCACATCAGACCAAGCTAGGTCTGCAGGGTTACGCTCTGCAGTAATACGGATTGTTTTACCGTTAACCACTAAGTTTCCATCAACCACTTCAACTGTACCGTCAAAACGACCGTGAACAGAATCAAACTTTAGCATATAAGCCAAATACTCAGGATCAAGCAAGTCATTGATTGCAACTACTTCAATGTTTTTAAAATCTTTTGCCGCTGCGCGGAAAGCCATACGTCCGATACGGCCAAAACCGTTAATACCAACTTTAATCGTCATTTTCTAACTCCAAAAAATTATCGTGCCCAGCATGCTAGACACGAATTACAATAAATAAATTACTTACCTAAAACTTTGTTTGCCGTTGCAACCACATTTTCAACGGTAAAGCCAAACTCTTTAAACAGCTGATCCGCAGGTGCAGACTCACCGAAAGTAGACATACAAACCGTTCCACCTTCAAGTCCTACATACTTATACCAACCGTCTGCAACGCCCGCTTCAATCGCAACACGCTTCACGCCTGGAGTTAGTACAGAATCTTTATACGCTTGATCTTGCTCATCATACGCACTGGTACAAGGCATTGAAACAATACGTACTTTAGCATCCATCGCTTCAGCCGACTTAACGGTTAAACCTACTTCAGAACCAGTTGAGATAAAGATAATATCAGGCGTGCCTTCACAATCTTTTAGGACATAACCACCCTTCTCAATGTTTTTAACCTGCTCAGCCGTACGCTCCATTGGGTCTAGTGCTTGACGAGAGAAAATCAAAGCCGTGGGAGCTTCGCTACGCATCATCGCAATTTTCCATGAAACCGCAGACTCAACCGCATCACAACCACGCCACGTTTGGAAGTTCGGAATCACACGCATCGTTGCTAATTGCTCAACAGGCTGATGCGTTGGTCCATCTTCACCCAAACCAATCGAATCATGCGTATACACATAGATCGTACCGATTTTCATCAACGCTGACATTCTTAAGGCATTTCTCATGAATTCCATAAACATGAAGAAGGTTCCACCAAAAACTTTAAAGCCTCCGTGCAATACCATTCCGTTCATCATGTGCGCCATACCAAACTCACGAACACCCCAAGATAGGTAGTTACCATCTGCATTTTCATGGTTAACCTTAACCATCTTAGACCAGTTCGTTAAGTTAGAACCTGTTAAGTCGGCTGAACCACCAAACATTTCTGGTAACAACTCTCCCATCTTCTCAATGGATTTTTGAGACGCTTGACGTGATGCAATTTTTGGCATCTCTTCTTGTGTTTTAGCAATGAACGAATCCATTTCTACTTCAAAGTTAGCAGGTAAATCACCCGCAATACGGCGTTCATACTCAGCCGCTTCCGCAGGATATGCCGCACGGTAGGCTTCAAACTTAGCATTCCAAGCCGCTTCGTCAGATTGACCTTGCGCCTTGTGATCCCAACCTGCATAAATATCATCTGGAATTTCAAACGGAGCCGCTGTCCAACCAAGCTCTTTACGAGCCAATGCAATCTCTTCATCCCCTAATGGCGCACCGTGACAAGAGTAAGTTCCGCACTTATTTGGAGAACCAAAGCCAATTACGGTTTTAGTACAAATCAATGTAGGGCGATCTGTCACCGATTTAGCCAACGTAATTGCCGCATCAATTGCGGCCGCATCATGACCATCCACACTTGGAATAACGTGCCAGTCATAAGAGTTAAAACGACCTGGAACACCTTTCTCCATCCAGTCACCGATGTTACCATCAATTGAAATATCGTTATCATCCCAAAATGCAATCAATTTACCAAGACCGAGTGTCCCAGCCATTGCCGCTGCTTCATGAGATAAACCTTCCATCAAACAACCATCACCCATAAATACATAGGTGTGGTGATCTACGATATCGTGACCTGGCTTATTAAACTGAGCGGCCAACGTACGTTCTGCAATCGCCATACCCACGGCATTGGTAAGACCTTGACCTAAAGGACCCGTTGTCGTTTCAATACCTTCTGCATAACCATATTCAGGATGACCCGCTGTTTTAGAGTGCAATTGACGGAACTGTTTAATGTCTTCAATGCTTAAGTCAAAACCACTCAGGTGCAACAAAGAATACATTAGCATCGAACCATGTCCGTTAGACAAAATAAAACGGTCACGATCAGCCCATTTTGAGTTCGTTGGATTGAACTTTAAATGACCATTCCATAATACTTCCGCGATATCCGCCATACCCATTGGCGCACCAGGGTGACCCGAGTTTGCTTTTTGAACTGCATCCATGCTTAACGCACGAATTGCGTTTGCTAAATCTCTACGAGTTGCCATACAACTTCCTCAATTTTAAAAAATTCGGTGTTTACACGCCTTCACCTGACTTGAAGCACTCACTATTTCTGATGATGCTTAAGAGGAACGACCATATAATTTGGACGAATATTCTCTCTTATATTGACCAAATCATCAAGTTTTCTTATGAATTTATACCTTAATAAAGCATTAAAAAACCACTTTAAATACAATGCTTGCCCCCTAGAACAAGGGGTTTAGAGAAGAGTATTAACTATTATGTTCATATTCATGTCTTTAAGCGAAAAGCCTCTAAAACTTCGTATCAATGCTTATAATAACACTCATTTGCACACAATCTTGCTAACCAACAGTCAATAAAACTTAAGTTAAATCAACTTTAGCCCCCATTCTTTTAGCCACAGACTGTTCGGCATGTTCATAAAAAGAGAGCATGGCCGGAATGACCAGTAAAATCAATAATGTTGAAAACATCAAACCAAATGCAATTGCCGTTGCCATTGGAATCAAAAACTGCGCTTGCAACGAAGTTTCAAATAACAACGGGGTTAGGCCTGCAACGGTTGTCAGAGAGGTTAACAGTACCGCTCTTACCCGTTGCACAGCCGCTTCTTCCAGAGCTTCATTAACCGCTAATCCTGCCTCACGAAGACGCTTATAAAAGCTCACTAAAATAATCGAATCATTGACCACAATGCCTGATAACCCAAAAAAACCAAATAAAGATAAAATGGTCATGTCCAAACCCATCCACCAATGACCTAAAATAGCGCCAATCAATCCAAATGGAATCGCTAACATAACCACCAATGGCCAACCATAAGAACCAAAGACCCAAGCCAATACAATGTAAATCATCGCCAAACCAATCAACAAACCCACTTTCATATCGCCCATTGTCTCTGCCTGTCGTGCACTCTGCCCCTCAAGTGAAATCGTCACACCATATTTTGCTTCCAGCTCAATCAAGACTGTCTCCTGCAATCCCTCTAAAATACGATTAGCATTATTAACATTCTTATCCACTTCTCCAATCACATTCACCGTTAAATCACCATCCACATGACGCATTACATCAAAACCACGCTGTGTAGACCAGGATGCAACGGTACTCAATAACACTCTATCCCCACTAGGAACAATAATTTGCATACGATTAATCGTCGCCAAAGTGCTTTGCTCTGCACGTGGAAACTGTACCCTAACTTCAATTTCATCTTCCGCATCAGTAAAAATTTGCACCAATCGCCCAGAAAAAGCATCCGATAACTGACGACCTAATGAGGCATAGGTTAGCCCCATTGCCTCACCTTGTGGTGTTAACTGGTACACCAACTGATCTCGCCCATAAGGCAAATCATCTCGAATACCACTGACCCCCATAATCTGGGTCAACACACCCTGTAAATCTAAAGAAGCCTGCTTTAAAGCCAAAGGTTCTGCATCTGACAAGCGGATATCAATATCCCCTCCTGGTGGGCCACTTTTAGGTGACTCTATTGTCAAAATGTCCAGCCCTGGCACTTGCCCTACCTTCTCTTGCCACACACGAACAAATTCCAAATTTCGAGTTTCACGTTGATCCGACTCCACCAATTCCACATTAACTGAACCAAAATTTGCCCCCGATTGTCGATTGGTTTTATTGTAATTTACCGTCGCAATTCGAATAATACCCGGTTCTAACTCCGCTTCTGTCTCCAGTAGCGCTTGATGTAACTTATCCACATAGCGTGCAGAAACCTCAGAGGGTGTCCCCGCAACAAATCGTGCTTCAGCAAATAGCTTCGTGGATTCGGGCGAGGGGAAAAAAACAAACCCCAAACGCCCACCCGCCAACAACCCTATTACAAAAATCATGAGCGCCAATGTGGTTGTAACGGTAATCGCACGATGCGACAGCACCCAACGAATAAGATAACGAAACTGGTGATGACGAAAGTGATCAATTCCTGAATCCAAATGATACCGAATAGAACCCACTTCAGGATGCTTTACCCCCGATAAGGCATGACGGAGATGCCCAGGTAAAATCACAAAACTTTCAATCAAAGAAGCAAAAATAACCGCAATAATGACTAACGGAATCGCAAACAAAATATTACCCATCTCGCCGCCAATCATCATCAACGGTAAAAAAGCGCCCACCGTGGTTAAAGAAGAAGCGGTAACGGGTCCGAGCATTCTACGAGCCCCGCCTTCTGCGGCCTGCAATGGTGGTTCACCTCTTTCATGATGTGCCAAAGCATCCTCTCCAACCACAATGGCATCATCCACAATAATCCCCAGCGCCATGATGAGGCCAAACATGCTAACCATGTTAATACTGCCACCCGCAAGGTACATAATCATTAGGGTCGCCGCAAATGAGACGGGAATCCCCACGGCTACCCAAAAAGCCACTCGACCATTCATAAAAATATATAAAATCAAAATGACTAAAATTAACCCACCAATGCCATTATTCACCAACAGCATAATACGTTGTTTAACCAGTGACCACTTTTCGTCATAAACCACCAATCGCATCCCCTCAGGCAATGTCGGTTCCACCTCTTCTAACCAGTCAAACAAAATTTTAGAAGACTTTAAGGTGTCGCCATTTTCAGCACGCTGTAATTGCAGTTGAATCGCAGGAAAACCGTCCACTGTCACATAAGGCGCATCCTTTACTGCACGGCGCTCAATGCTCGCTAATGCGCCCAGCGACACATTTTCAGATTCACTGACAATCAACGGTATTTGACTGAACGCCAAAGCCGTTCGCTTTTGCTCCAAAGCCCTGACATCTCGTACACTATCACCATCTCCAACCGAACCAGAGGGAATGTCCTGACTCATCCCCGCGACCAGATTTCCCACCCCTTCCAAAGACAAATTAAATTGTGCCAATGTTTCTTGAGACAGTTCAACCGCCATTTCTTCCTGTGGCAAACCCACAAAACTGATTTTATCAATTCCTAAATTTAACAGCTCTCGCTCAAAACGATGAGCCATCGTTCGCATTTCAGACACATTACCCTGCTCACTAATCAACAACAGCTTTGCAATCGACTCATAATTTACAATACGTTGAATAACAGGCTTTTGCGCCTCTTGAGGCAGGTTTCGTAATTCACTCATCCGTTGATTAATCTGATCAACCGCCTCAATCATATTGGTTCCCTCTTTAAATTTGAGGGTAATCACCGACAAACCCAAAGAGGAGGTAGAGGTCATCTCATCCAAATTATCTAAATTACGCAATACACGCTCTGCCGGATTGGTAATGCTTAATTCGACATCCTGAGCATTGGCGCCTGGCCAAACCACACGAACCGATGCATAATCCAATTCAAAATTGGGAAAAAATTGCACATTCAACTTTAACAGAGCCACCACACCTGCTAATAACATCACTAACATCAATAAATTAGGCGCAACTTTATGGCGTGCAAACAAGCCAATCACACCACCTGACTTAAAAGGCTCTTCTTTAATTCGGTAATCCTGTTCATCTCGACCATTTCGTTCAGGAGGTATTACATTTGCAATGGGAAGCATTGGGTCACTCATTGCACAACCTCAGACACCTTAAGCCCCGTTACTGCGTTAGGTAAGTGCGTAATACAAATTCGATCTTGCTCATCCAGCATCCTGCCATTTGTACTCTTTACACGAGGCGAAATCAAAGCCCACAAAGCGCCATCACGCAACACTTCACCTAATAGCTGAACCGCTTGCGCTTGAAGTCGCCCCTCTTGAATAATATAAACCTGGTTACGACCATACAGAGCCGAATAAGGAATTGCCATCACACGATCTAACGACTCTCCTTGTAAACTAACTTCCATCAGATCCCCAGGTCGAACTTGGGTGAGCGTTATTGGTATCGTAAAAAAAGCATCCAAACCGCTCGTAGTTGCCTCACCAGCCAAACGAGAAAGCGGCAGAGATATACGTTGCTCTTCTTGTTGATAAAAAGCTTCTAACAAAACACCCTTATCCAAAGACAACTGTACTTGCGCTAAAATAGTGACGGGAAGCTTGGCACGAAGTTCCAAGAAGTTCAGTCCATAAAAGCTCACAAATACCGTTCCCATATTCACACGAGACCCTTCACTGACGGCTACCTTAATAACCCTGGCGTCATAAGGTGCAACCACTTGTCCACGCTTAAGATTGAGTTTAGCCTGTGCCATAATCGCTCGTGCTTTGGCCAATCGTGCTTGAATTTGTTGAATTTTTACCCCCCCCTCTTCAACCGCCAATTGCGCACCAACCACCACATATTCTTGGCGAACCAATGCCTCTTTTACCTGGTCTAAATCTGCTTGAGAAGCCAAATCCTTGTTAATTAATTGCAGGGTTCTCTGAACCGTAGTTTGCTTCAACGCCAACACACTCTTTTCATGCGTTAATCGTTGCTTATTGGCTTTATCAACCAACTTTTGTAACGCGGCCTGTGCTTTCGCATCCGCCACATCCGCTCTAGCTTGCTGTAAAGGAATCTCCAAATCAGCCAACGCCATTGAAACCAATGGCTCTCCCTGTTTAACTAACGCCCCCTCTTTCACCCACACCTTATCAATCACACCTGAAATTGGTGCTGCCGCTTGTACCATCGAAAACGACTCTACCTTTCCATACAAACGATGAACAGGAGACAATCGCTCAAAAGTAACCCCCATTGATTCCACCATCCACACCTTTTCTTTCACCTCAACCTCAGGCTGCACAGACTTAGTCGAAATAAAATAAAAAAATAATAACAACGCCACCAAGACAATCAGTACAGGGTACAAAAAAACCTTAAAACGTGCTTTTAAAGCAACCGCCATTCAAAACTCCTTCACTAAACATCTCTTCATACTTTATGTTAATAAGAAGAGAGGGGGGGGGAAATAAAAATAACATAAACCGAGCCACTTGCACTACAGATATTTATCGCTATAATCAAATAAGAAAACACTTATATTAATCCAATGTAACAAAAATACGCTCTATAATTCAAACATTAAGGAAAAAACATGAAAAAATCACTCATCGTACTACTCTATAGTTGTTTTGCATTACCGCTACCCGTCATTGCTCAAGACAACACCGAACAACTCACACAAGAAGCTCGCACCATTGCAAAACAGTTTTTAGGACAGCTCAAACCTGAACTGAAAAAAAGCATGAAAGCCGATGGCCCTGCAAAAACCATTGCATTCTGTCAAACCAAAGCCCCACAAATTGCCGCCAAACTCGCACAAAAAACAGGTTGGGATATTAATCGTGTCAGCCTTAAACCACGAAGCAAAACGGCACAACCCGACCAATGGGAAGCCACTGTACTCAAACGATTTAATGCCCAACTTGCGAATGGCTCCTCACCAAAAACCATGGAATTTTCAGCCATTGTTAGCGTTAACAACCAAACTCAATACCGTTATATGAAAGCCATACCAACAGGTCAAGTATGTTTAACCTGCCATGGCAGTGAGCTTGCACCTTCGGTGCAAGAAGCTCTAGCAAAACACTATCCAAACGATACCGCAACAGGCTACTCTAAAGGCCAAATTCGTGGTGCTTTTAGTTTTTCAAAAACACTTTAAAATATGTCCTGTTCAGAATTGCTCTGGGTAGGACTTTAAAAAATTTATAATCAACTTTAAACGTACACGCTCAATCTCCTGCGAAATTTCTACGCCTTGAAATCCTTTTTGAATAATTTCCTGATGATTCACTTCGGTCGCCACTCGCGCCAAAATTAACCAAAATTCCTTTTGAGGGTAGTCACAAAACTCAAATCCCAAACGCCCCTTAGCATCTGCCTCACTCGCCAATAAAACATGCTTAAATCCAGAAACATCCTTTAATGCACCACAATGTTTTAACACCTTTAAATACGTTTTAGGCTTTAAAAATGGCTTGCCTTCTGAAGTGAGTCCTTGATGAATCAAACCATGCCACTCTGTAACGCGCTCCGCCAACTGTTGCCACTTTTTAGGCACTCGATACGCACGACAAAACTCAGCCACCAACGGCACGCCTGCCGCCTCATGTCCATAATGTTTTGGCCACAAAGCTGGATCGGTTTCCCCTTTACCCAAATCGTGTACCAATGCCGCAAAACGTACCATCGCATCCGTTGATAACGGCACCGCCGTATCCAACACCATCAAACTGTGTATCCAAACATCCCCTTCTGGATGATACTGTTTCGGTTGCTCCACCCCATGTAACGCAAACAAACTCGGAAACAACACCGCTACAGCACCCACTCGATCCAACACCTCAAAAAACACACTGGGTGAATCGGTGCTTAGCGCCTTAACCAACTCCTGCCACACTCGCTCTGGCGTTAAAGTAGACAGCTCACCGCTTTGCACCATCTCTCGCATTAAACGCTCCGTTTCTGGCGCAATCGAAAAACCAAATGCATGTAACTTTGCCGCAAAACGAGCCAATCTTAACACCCGCAAAGGATCTTCAGAAAAAGCGGACGAAACATGTCTAAGCACACGATTATCAAGATCTTGTTGCCCGCCATACGGATCAATCAAACCACCTGAAACACTCTGCGCCATCGCATTAATGGTTAAGTCTCGACGAATCAAATCCTCTTCCAGCGAGACACTTGGGTCAGCAAATATCTCAAACCCGTGGTAGCCCACGCCTTTTTTACGCTCTGTTCTTGCCAGAGCATATTCCTCTTTGGTATCAGGGTGTAAAAAAACAGGAAAATCTTTTCCTACCTGCTGAAAACCTTGCGACAACATCTTCTCTGCCGTTGTACCTAACACTACCCAGTCACGATCATAGACTTCAAGCCCCAATAATTCGTCACGAACCGCACCACCCACCAAATAACACTTTAAACTCACTTCATCCTACCTACCCAAATCAAATTCTTAAAATTAAAAAACCGCCAATAAGACGGTTTTTTAAACAAGCTTATAATATTCCAAATATAGGATTTTTTACGCAAACTCCTCAGCATTGCGCCCAGCTTCTTTGCGGTAAAAATTATAACGCTCCCTAATATCATGTGGCACGGCATAAGTTGCAATAACACGCTCCACGCTGCTTGGCACAAAGTCAAATAATGACGAAAAATCCGTATCCGTTACCATATCATAGCGCAACATTTGCAACTGGGTTTTAGAAACAGATACCACAGGCGACAAACCACCAAACTTAGACATAATCGTGGCATTTAAACGACACATTGGAAACACCACCGCTTCCTTTTGCATAATCTCCATCACCAATTCTGCCAATAATTTTAACGTCATACGCTCTTCACCCGCCATCTCTAGTTTTTGACCAAACGTTTTAGGTTGAGTGATGGTTCCCACCAACGCTTTAGCAAAATCGACAATCCAAAGTGGTTGCACTAATGTCCCAGATTGGGCCACCATCAATAAATTCATGCGTTGCAACTGCTTGACAAAACGCGCCGTAGTATCATCCTTCTCACCAATCAATAAACTGGGTTTAAAAATGGTCACATCCGCGTTAATCATGCTGAGCATTAACTCATCAACTTCCGCGACCAGCTCTGTCCATTTGCATGCGGGTTGTTCTGAAGAAGCACCCAGTTGCGATAAATTCAACACGCGCTTAACGCCAGCCGTCTCCATTGCAGACTTTAACTTTTGATTGATCTGAACCAACGCGTCTTCTTCAATCATTTCAGGGCCCGTTAAGCGATCTGTGGTTAAATTCACCACAATGTCCACACCAGCCAGCGCAACATTCAATACTTCCGCCTCCTCAAACGAGGATAATTGAGCCACCTTTGTATTTGGAAACAGTGCAAAATCACGATAACGCTCAGGACGGCGCACCCATAAAGTAACTTCATAACCCGCTTTAGACAGCGCATTAACCACTTCTCGACCCACAAAGCCTGTACCGCCAAAAACGCTTACTTTATTTCCCAATTTTCTTTTAACCATCACGTTACGATCCACTTTTAATTTCCAACCCCAAAAGAATAAAGAAATGCCTCCTATCGGTCAAGTATTTCCTCTTATTTAATTCAAACCCTAATCCCCCGATAGAAATACGAGCTAAAAGCCTGTCGGGATTAGGGCAATACTTTTATCAAAAAATAACCTTACTATATGGGTATAATAATGAGCGCAAAAAACTTCAAGGAAATGCAAACATGACCCCCATAATGGTATCCACCTATAAAAGTCCTAAGAAAGCAGAACTTTATCTATTTATACCCAAAGAAAAAGGTTTAGAGTCCCTTGCTGACGAGCTACTCGTGATGTTTGGCGAGCCAGAACACATTATTGATTTTGACCTATCTCCCAATCGAAAAATGCCTCGCTGTGATGCCGCACAAGTATACGAAGCCTTACAGACCAAAGGTTATTTTATGCAGATGCCACCAACCGAAGTTGAAAAAATCAGTGACATGCCTGCGCCACCACCTCATTTAGACAATATTTTTTAGACGTTCCTTAAAGAATCTTTACAATAACCAATCAAATTACTCAGGTATTTACAAAATTAAGATTATCGTTACAATAACGTATCTAATTTTATTTTTAACACATACCCCAAGGAAACCATTATGGCTTTTACTCTTTCAGATTTACCTTATGATTACGATGCACTAGAAGTATCTATTGACGCACGCACTATGGAAATTCATCACATTAAGCACCACAATGCTTACGTCACTAACCTAAATAATGCCATTGCAGATACCCAATTGGCCGACAATTCTCTTGATGAATTAATTGCTAAGGCAGGCACGCTTCCACCCGCTGTTCGTAACAATGGTGGTGGACACTGGAACCATACCTTCTTCTGGGACGTAATGACTGGCGACAGCATGGGCGCACCAACAGGTGCATTAGCTGAAGACATTAATACCACTTTTGGTGATTTTGAAAGCATGAAAACACAATTTAATACCGCTGGCGCAACACAATTTGGTTCAGGATGGGCATGGTTAACCGTGTCAGCTGATGGCAAGCTAGAAATTTCGTCTACACCAAACCAAGACAACCCCTTAATGGACTGTGCCAACGTAAAAGGTACCCCCATTTTAGGACTTGATGTTTGGGAGCACGCCTATTACTTACGTTACCAAAACTTACGCCCTGCTTACATGCAAGCCTGGTGGGATGTGGTTAATTGGGATAAAGTCTCAGAACTTTATAACGTAGCTAAATAAACAACGTGCGCATATCATTCAAGCTGTAGAAAAACTCAAGGCGAAAAAATTTACGTGATCCTATGCGCCTAAAATAAAATTGACCGTGGTAAACCAGAGTCAGAATTTACGTAGAAACGCCATTTTCGATCTAAAATTTAGACAACTTATAACACGAAGGATTTTTTACAGCCTCGTTACCTACCATTAAATAAAAAAACCAGCAAATGCTGGTTTTTTTTACCCCCCCCCTCTCTCAACCAAAATACATTACCCTAATACTCAGATAAAAAATGCGTTTGTTTATAGCACATTTATAGCACAGCCTAGAAAAAATTGACACCGCCCCCTTTTTGGGAATACAATCCCAATCATGAAGAATACCTTACAACAGGCACTCACCCGCAGTGCCACTAAAATATTGCGTCCACTGGCTCGCATCATGATTCGCAATGGTGTGTCATGCGGTACTTTTGAAGAACTGGTTCGCAAAGCCTATGTTGATGAAGCCTTTGCGCTCAATGAAGAGAAAAAAGGGAAAATCACTGTCTCCAGTATTTCAGCACAAACAGGACTCTCTCGTAAAGAAGTCAAGCGTTTACACGATTTAAATTCAGAGCCGTCAGACTCCTCCAATAAACAAAAATACAACCGTGCAACACGAGTCATCAGTGGCTGGATTAATGACCAACGATTCACTAACCATAATGGTCAACCCACCCCCCTTAAACTGAATCATAATGACAGCCACTCTTTTGCCACATTAGTTAAACTATACAGTGGCGACATTACACCCAAAGCAATGCTGGATCTACTGCTTGAGGCCGAATGTGTGCAAACCATACAAGACAACGTACACCTAATCAAACAAGCTTATCTTCCTGGTAATGATTCGCCCGAAATCGCGTTTATTCTGGGCAATGATGCCAATGAACTAATTCAAACCATTGGACACAATATGAACAGTGAAAGCAATCTTAAACGCTTTCAACGAAAAGTTTCAACTCATAAACTAGCCAAAGAAGCCAAAAAAACCTTTCAACATATCTCCGCCAAACACGCCCAGGCCTTACTGGAAGAGCTAGATGCCTGGCTAATAGAACATGAAACAGATGACCAAACAGATACTCAATACGTCAGTCTAGGCATCTATTACTACGAATCAAATAATAACGAGGAGTCTTCTCATGAAACTCAACACTAAATTAACCGCATTAGCGAGCGCCATCTCTTTAGCCACTCTGTTAACTGCCTGTGGCGGTGATGGCAGCAATAGTGGTGGCTCCACTGCAGGTATTGGTGGGTCTGGCATTACCACGTCAGGTACCATCACAGGATTTGGCAGTGTTTTTGTCAATGGAATTAAATTTGAAACCACTAATTCTGAATTTAATATTGAAGGCACAATGGGAACACAAGACGACCTTGCTATTGGCATGGTCGTACAAGTAAACGGCATACTAAATGATGATGGACTAACTGGCACAGCCACGAGCATCATATACGATGACGACTTACAAGGCCCTGTCGAAAACTTTGTCGGAAATGGACTAACGGCAACTTTTACCGTACTAGGCATTACAGTAAAAATTGACAACAAACTCACCTACTTTGATGACGATAATGGCAGTATTAATATTAACACCATCGCTAACGGTGACATCGTTGAACTCAGTGGTTTCTTTGATGCTAGTGACACCCTAATTGCCTCACGTATTGAACGTAAAGACGATGGTGAACAAGCTGAAATGAAAGGAACCATCACCAGTTTATCAGGAACAACCTTTATTTTAAAAGGCATTTCAGTAGACGCTTCTAATGCAAGATTAGAAGATCTTCCTAATGGGTTACAAAATAATATTTATGTAGAAGTTAAAGGGCATTTCAACGGCATACAAATTATTGCCACTAAAATAGAATCGGAAGAATTAGATTTTAATGACTACGATGATGACAATAAATTTGAAATCGAAGGTTTTATTACCCACTTTAATAGTCCTTCTGACTTTAAAATTAACGGTATTCGTGTCAATGCAAATTCCGCAAGGCTCTCACCCTCAAGAATGCAATTGACCAATAACCTCCAAGTTGAAGCAGAAGGCCGTATTGTTAATGGTGTATTGCAAGCTAGTGAAATCAAGATGCGTGGTGGAGAAGTTGAAATACAAGCATTTATCAGCGCAGTGGATATTCCCAATAATCGCTTTGAACTATCGCCCGTAGCAGGACAACCCCCTATTATCGTTACAGTTGGGCCTGAAACACAATATGAAGATGATATTAGAGACACTTATGGTATTCGTTTAACCGACTTACGTGTTGGAGATTTTATCGAAATTGAAGGCTATCAAAACGATGACAATACTATTTTTGCCATTGAAGTCGAAATTTCAAAACCAGATGAAGTTAAGGTACAAGGCATTATTGAAAGTAACCCAAGCGCTGATCGCATCAAGGTACTCGGTGTTGAATTTCTCATAAACAATGCCACTCGCTTTGAAAGTAATAACGATAATGATATATCTCAATCTGAGTTCAATAATCGTGTCACTCAAAACCAAAGCTGGGTTGAAGTTGAAGATGAAAATCATGACGGAACCGCAGACAAAGTTGAAATTGAAACACGTTAAAGCCCGATACCTTCACTTTTACCTTAAAGAAATTCATTGTGCCTGATGAAAACTCAGGCAAACTAAAACGTAACGACCTTATATTGACTACTTTCTGAGTAGTTACTACTAAAACACAATATTTAACAATTTAAGGCATGTTCAATATAATCAGATTATCACAATGAATCAGCGATTCTTCTCCTACATATCCTAGCGTTTCTTCAATTTGATCACTGGGTTTACCTAATAATTTAATGGTCTCAAGTGCGGAATAGTTGACCAAACCTCTAGCAATCTCTTGCCCTGCACTATCATAACAAACCACCATTTCGCCACGCGAAAAATCACCTCGTTGTGACACGACACCCACTGGCAATAAGCTTCGACCAGAACGTTTAAGAATTGCTACCGCACCATCATCCAAAACAAAAATCCCTTTCACCTGCAAATGACCAGCCAACCACTGCTGCCGTGCAGTCAAGGGTTCTAAATCTGGGATCAACAACGTGCCAGAAACATCGCCATTCCACAGTTTTGGTAAAATATTCTCTTCATTTCCAGAGGCAATTAGAGTGGCTGTACCCGATCGAGCCGCACGCTTAGCCGCCATAACTTTGGTATACATGCCACCTTTGCCCAAGCGCCCTCCTTCTTCACGAGCCATACTCTCAATATCGCGGCTACTAACATGCACCTCATCAATTAATGAGGCGTTCGGATTTTCACGTGGATTGTCAGTATAGAGACCTTTTTGGTCAGTCAAAATCACCAATACTTCGGCAGAAATCAAATTTGCTGTTAAAGCTGCTAAGGTATCGTTATCCCCAAAACAAATTTCATCGGTCACTACTGTATCATTTTCATTAATAATAGGAATAACACCGTATTTTAAAAGAACTTGAATGGTACTTTTTATATTGAGATAACGCTTACGATTCGAAAGGTCATCATGCGTCATTAAAACTTGTGCGGTATGTAAATCAAAGGCTGAAAATTGAGATTCATAGGCTTGAATTAAACCCATCTGCCCGACAGCGGCCGCTGCTTGCAATTCATTTAATGCGGTCGGACGCGCAGCCCAACCCAAACGAGCCATCCCTTCGGCAATAGAACCAGAAGAAACCAAAATTATCTCTACACCTTGAGCCTTAAGTGTGGCCATTTGAGCCACCCAGCAACTCAAAGCTTTAATATTTAAACCTTTACCATCATCAGTCAACAAGGCACTGCCAATCTTAATAACCCAGCGTTTGGTCTGCTTTAATTCCGTACGATTCATTTAGTCACCACAATTAAAAATCAAAATCTTCATCAACAGAAGCGCGCACTGGAGCATCTTCTTTAGCTATTTCAATACGATTTTGCTCTAAAGCATAAGCAATATCATTCACCAGCGACTTTGTGCCCTCTCTCAAAACCGCTGATATTTGATAAACAGGCCCTTGCCACTCCGCTTCAGAGATGATGCGAGCACAAAGCTCATCCGCCTCTTCAGGTAACAATAAATCCGTTTTATTCAAAACCAGCCAACGCTCTTTACCGGCGACCAGCTCACTATATTTCTCAAGCTCTTTATAAATCACTTGGATATCTTTAACAGGATCACTCTCATCCAGAGGAACAATATCCACCACATGCAATAACAATCCAGTTCGTGAAAGGTGTTTTAAAAACTGTTGCCCTAACCCTGCCCCTTCTGAAGCGCCTTCAATCAACCCAGGAATATCCGCCATCACAAAGCTGGTTTCAGGAGAGACCCGCACCACTCCCAAATTAGGATACAAGGTAGTAAAAGGGTAGTTTGCAACCTTGGGACGTGCGGCAGAAACCGCTGTAATTAAGCTCGACTTACCCGCATTAGGCAATCCAAGTAACCCAACATCCGCTAAAACAATCAGCTCTAAACGTAAGTTTCGCTCTTCACCATCATCTCCCGTTGTACATTGTCTAGGAGTACGATTGCGACTGCTTTTAAAATGGATATTACCCAATCCATGACGACCACCTTTGGATACCAATAGGCGTTGACCATGCTCCGTTAAGTCTCCAAGCACTTCTAAAGAGTCAATATCGGTTACTTTGGTACCGACTGCCACCATAATAATAAGATCTTCTCCAGCGGCACCAGTCTTTTGCTGACCCATTCCTGCTTGACCATTTTGTGCTCGGTAATTTTTAGTAAATCGAAAATCAATTAACGTATTTAAGTTACGATCTGCCTCAAGGTAAACGCTCCCGCCATCACCGCCATCACCGCCATTTGGCCCACCAAATGGAATGTATTTTTCACGGCGAAAGCTGGCCACACCATTTCCACCACGGCCAGCTTCAACATGAATGGAAGCTTCATCTACAAACTGCATGCCAAACCCTTTTTATCAGTCAATCCTTTCCACTTTCTATTTAAAAAGGAGAAACGTCATTTTATACAAACAAAAACGCCCCGTCAAAGCGGGGCGTTTTTGATAAATGGAAACTGAATGTTATTCAGAAACAATCGTTACATAAGTACGTAATGGTTTGCCTTTTGATACAAATGCAACCGCACCGTCTGCTTTTGCAAACAAGGTATCATCCTTACCACGACCAACGTTTACACCTGGGTGAAATTTGGTTCCACGCTGACGAACAATAATACTGCCCGCCGAAACTACTTCACCGCCAAATGCTTTAACGCCTAAGCGTTTAGCATTGGAGTCGCGACCATTTTTAGTACTACCTGCTGCTTTTTTATGAGCCATGGTTCATTCCTTTTGTTAACAGTGCTAGCCCCTACTCAGAGATAACAACTGTTTTAAATTCGTAACTACTCAGCCAATCCCTGAAAAGATCATCTTGGTGCTAAAAAATAGACATTTATCCATTGTAAACTCATATTTTTTGCCTCGACACTCCTCTTTTCAGAGATTATCTGAGCGACTTTCTTATATATTGACTACTCGCTGTAGTAGTTATAATTCATGATTAAGCTGAAATGGTACCGATTTTAACTTCGGTATAATTTTGGCGGTGGCCTTGCTTAGTCTTCGATCTGTTTTTACGACGACGGAATTTGATGATAGTCACCTTTTTGCCACGACCATTTGATTCAACCGTTGCGGAAACTTTAGCGCCTTCAACATAAGGTGCGCCAACTTTAATGTCAGCCCCTTCACCCACCATCAATATTTCGTCAAATTCTACCGCATCACCTGCCTCAACATTCAAAGACTCAACGCGCAATACCTGACCTTCTCGAACTCTATACTGCTTACCACCGGTTTTAATTACCGCATACATGGAACTTCTCCCGGATTCTAAAATTCTGTTTTCAATTATTATATAGCCGCCAATTGCGACAAAGGCGGAATTATATAGAATTTTCATACCTAGGTCAAAATAAATTCTACTTTTTATATCCCTAATATCAGATAGCAACACAAACCTAGAGAACAAATCCAAACCAAGCCACTAATTTTTGGTCTAAAAACATCACAAACCAATCAAACCTTAGTAATCCTCTGATCTTTTACATTCGTCATCCTCTAGCTTGACCAGAGAATCTTGAATTAGGGGGGGGGGAGAATTTTTTTCAATCCAAAATATTTCCTCCTTACTTCAACAAAATAACATTAAATATAGTGTCGACGGTATACCTTGAATAGAACAATGTTAAGTTTCACTGAGTTTTAAAGAAGTTATTTAAAGCTTTTTTAAATATCCACTCATTTAGGAAAACACTAGCTTCATTTGGACATTCATACTAAAATTGCTTTTTTCATTATTTTTAATATGGCCAAGAGTGCCTTACCGCAATGACATTATCCGAAATTCGAGCGCTTATTCAAGATGACATTCAAGCAGTTGATCAGCTTATTCTTAAACGCCTAACATCTGATGTAGTGCTTATTAATCAAATAGGACACTACATCATCAACAGTGGTGGCAAACGCCTAAGACCGCTATTGGTTCTACTATCTGCGCGTGCTTGTGGCTATCAAGGCACAGAACATCGTTTAATGGCTGCCGCAATTGAATTTATCCATACCTCAACGTTATTACATGATGATGTTGTAGACGAATCTGATACCCGTCGCGGCAATAAAACAGCCAATGAAGTATGGGGAAATGCGGCAAGCGTTCTAGTGGGGGACTTTCTCTACTCAAGATCGTTTGAAATGATGGTTGAACCAGGCAATCTAAAAATCATGCAGGTTATGTCTGAAACAACTAATGTCATTGCGGAAGGAGAGGTGTTACAACTTCTTAACTGCCATGATGCTGACACCACCAAAGAACGTTATATGGAGGTCATTCACCGTAAAACAGCAAAACTCTTTGAGGCGGCTACTCAAATGGGACCTATCTTGGCAAACACACCTGAGTTGGAAGAAGCATTCATTGCTTATGGCCAACACTTGGGCGCAGCTTTCCAACTCATTGACGATGTACTGGATTACACAGCAAGCAAAGCCGAACTTGGCAAAAACATAGGGGATGACCTTGCGGAAGGAAAGCCGACTCTGCCACTAATATACAGTTTAGAGCATGGATCAGAAGCAGAAAAATCTATTATCCGGCGTGCTATCGAATCTGAGGGAATTGCATTATTAAACGAGGTAACAGAAATTATTAACCACTCAGGTGCAATTGACTATACAAAAAATATTGCCCAAACAGAGGCCCACTTAGCTAAAAAAGCTTTAGAACCTCTTATGGACAGTCATTTAAAAACCGCTTTATGCGCTTTAGCTGACTTATCCGTTAACCGTTCACACTAAAAAAAAGTCTGATTAAGTTCCTGCGTAAAATACGATGCTTATAAATTTCAATAACTTACACAGCAATCGTTTGGCAAAAAAAGACTTGTTCAGAGACCCTCTAAAGAACACACTCGTTTCTTACTTAGCCTCTAAAGTTACCGTACTTTGCTAAGCGCATCAAGAGATGGCGCTATAAACATATTTTTTATCTGGGGATTAGGGTTCTACGTTTAACATTTTTTTTCACATGCTCTTCATATTCTCGCCGAACACGCTCTTCCTCTTGTTCAACCATAATGGCATGCATTTTAGCTTCTGCTTCGGCTTGTAGTTCCTGGTGATAACGGCGATATAATTCTAAATTAGCCAATTTTGTTTTTGTCCAATCTATACGACGCATCAACCAACGAATTAAAAAACGTATAACATGACATTGGTCTAAACTACTATACAAAACCTCTGATTTAGGTCGAATTCCATGCATTCTTTCAACAATAATGAGTTGCAAATTTCGATCGGCTCGAACACGAATAAAGCCTGAATTTTCGTCATCAAAACTGGTGCTATAAAAAATTCGAATCACTTGGCTCATACTAAAAATGGCTTTTGCCAAAATAGTTGACTCTCGCTTACCATTCTGGCCTACAGTATAAATAAAAATATTTTGCGACATAATTTGTTTAAAAAACAGATCAATTTCATCAAAAAGAATATCTTGAGATGCTAAAGACTGGGATGAAAGTTCTTGCTTAATTTCTACTGAACGCTTTTCAAGCCGTTTAATAAAGTACCGTGCAGAAGAAGAAATGGGTTTTGGATTATGCATTGATAAATACCTCTACTAATAGGTATCGGCCACACTTCATAAAAATTTAACGTAATTTAAAAAAACAGTGACGATTTCACACATCTAATATAAGAAAGCTCTAAACAACCCCCTTTAACTTTTGATAACACCATGGTTTTAGTTTTTTTATCTGTCCCCTTGATAGAAATGCGAATTCAAGAATGCTTATAAATGCTTTTTTAAAAACTGTTCAAATTCGTCCGCAGGTAAAGGACGGCTTAATAAGTACCCTTGAACATATTGACAACCTTGTTCTCTTAAAAAATTAAGCTGTGCATCGGTTTCTACCCCTTCAGCCACCACATCTAATCCAAGTTTATCCGCTAACAAAATTACAATTTCTACAATAGCGGCATCATCCGAGTCCGTTGTTAAGTCCATCACGAAAGATCGATCAATTTTTAACGTATTCATTGGAAATTGCTTTAAATACCCTAATGAAGAGTATCCCGTTCCAAAATCATCAATGGCTAACTTTAATTGATGCTTTCTAAAATCTTTCATGGTTTGTAGCGCTCCTTCTACATTTTCCATGACGCAACTTTCAGTAATTTCTAATTCAATATTTTTAGGTTTCAGTTGATATAATTTCAGTGTATTTTGAATCGTCTCTAACAAATTATCTGCCTTAAACTGTTTTGCAGACAAATTTACAGCAACAACAAGCGAATCATCATATTTTTTAACCCACTCGGCCGTTTCTCGACAAGCCGTTTGCAAGATCCATTCCCCTAATGGAATAATTAACCCACTTTCTTCTGCGAGAGGAATAAATTTATCAGGAGGAATAAGCCCTTTTTCAGGATGAACCCAACGCACGAGAGCTTCCATGCCAGTAATTTTATTGGTTGCCAAAGAAATTTTGGGTTGATAATACAATGTAAACTGTTGATTTAAAATCGCATACTGCATTTCATCTTCCATTTCTAGCTGATCAAACACGGCATCTTGTAGTTCTTGGCTAAAATATTGATAATGATTACGCCCTTGCTCCTTTGCTTTATACAGAGCCAGTTCAGCACGTTTAACCAATCCGTCAACATCGACTCCATCACACGGAAAAACTGAAATACCAATACTGGCACTAATATTCAAATTATGCCCTTGTAGATGAAAAGGCTTTAATAATGCATCAATAAAATTTTGAGCAACAACCGATGCATCTTCTGGACTATTTAACTCAGGAAGCAATACGGCAAACTCGTCTCCTCCTAAGCGTGCAACGGTATCCGACTCTCGCCCTAACGTCAAAAAGCGTTGAGAAATTAACTCTAGTAACTCATCACCAGCATTGTGACCCAGAGAATCATTAACCACTTTAAAACGATCCAAATCAATCAATAATACCGCTAATTGATGTTTATCTCGTTTTGCAATCGAGATACCAACAGAAAGTCTATCTTTAAAAAGAACTCTATTTGGAAGATGAGTTAGAGGATCGTAAAATGATAGCTCTTTTAATTTTTGCTCCGCCTCTTTTTGGTCCGATAAATCACTAAAAATACCCACATACCCTACGGCAGACTTTTTTTCATCCAGCATTGCATTAATCATTAACCATTTTGGATAAATTTCACCACTTTTTCGCCGATCCCAAACCTCACCACTCCAGTAGCCTTGTGTTTTAATTTGTATCCACATATCTTGATAAAAGCTTCGATCATGCCGTCCTGATTTTAATACATTTGGATTTCTTCCTATTAGCTCAGAACGTTGATACCCTGTAATTTTTTCATAAGCATCATTTATATCTGTAATCAAACCTTTAGCATCCGTAAACACAACGGCTTCACTTGCATTATCAATTACTTTTTGCGCAAGACCATAACTTTTTTCCAGCACTTTTTGTGCTGTAATCTCTGTTAAAATGCAGCCGATACCGCATAATTGTTGATCAGAAGTTTGCCAAGGAAACTTTACCAAAACAAAAAAACGGGAACACCCATTAATTAAAAGCTCTACTTCTTTATTAACACTCTTATTTTGGTTAAGAACAACCGAATCTAATTCTGCTAACTCATCAACAATATTGGATGAAAGAATATCCGATGCCCGTCTACCAATCACCTTGGATTCCGTTAAACCAAACACTTGACAAAAACATGGATTAACCCAAATAAATTGACCTGATAAATCTTTTAAGGCGATACAAGAAGGAGAGTGGTTTAAAACAGAATCAAGCAAAACTGTATCTACGTTGAACACGCCATAATTATCCTGTAAGCTCATACCGTCTTCTCCAATCCAAAAATAATTAAAATGCCCATGCTATGATACCTAGGAGACTATCCGAGAATGAAAGTCGTCGCGAGGGAAAGTCATTTTGTGGCAGGTTTTTAGTCCAATTTAAGGCGAATAGCACGGCTATTTAACAAAAATAAACTGAAAAGATGGCCAAAATGAATTTTTCGAAGTCGATTTTCATTCTCAGACAGGCTCCTAGTATTTCATATTCCACATTCAACATTAAGGTTTTATTTGTGCAATACCGCATATTTAGTTTATTTTTAATTTTTTTAGTTCTTTCAGGTTGCAGTTCCTACGGAACAATACACAATCAAAAACAAATTCTACCTAAGGAAACTTACGAACCTGATTTTTCAATCACTTCTAAACTTCAATCACGACCCCGAGGTAATATTACCTTAGCATTGGCTTTTTCTGGCGGTGGAACTCGAGCCGCTGCGTTTGCTTACGGCGTATTACAAGAGCTGGAACAAACGACACTTTACCATAAAAATAAATCTTATCGCTTAATTGATGAAGTCGATTTAATTAGCGCCGTTTCGGGTGGAAGTTTTATTGCCGCCTACTATGGCTTACATGGTCAAAAAACGTTTAAAAAATTCAAAAAGGCCATGTTACAACAAAATATTGAAGATACCCTCATATCCGCTATTCTCAGCCCATTTAGCTGGTTTTTAACCACAGGAAGAACAGAAATTGCCATTCAGCTATACAATAACACTTTATTTAAAAATGCTACATTTCAGGATCTCAACAAACCTGGTAGCCCTTTAATTCTTATTAATGCTTCCGATTTAGGAAATGGCGTACGATTTTCATTTGTACAAGAATATTTTGACCTCATTTGCTCAGACATCAATAACTACCCTATTGCTCGTGCTGTTGCCGCCTCTTCTGCTGTACCTGTTGCTTTCAACCCAGTTATCATCCAAAACTTTCAACCTTGTGATAACCTCGCACACGAAAAACTTCAGCTCGCTGCCTTACGTGTACAACACAATAATGAGCTTAAACAAGCCACAAATGGTTTGAAAAATTATATTGAAATAAATTATCCCTACTTACATTTAGTGGATGGTGGCATCACAGACAATCTAGGATTACGCGCCATTTACGAAGCAGTAGAGCTATCTGGCGGCGCAAATCACTTTGCAAAACGCATTGGAAAGCCACCAGCCAAATCACTTGCTGTCATTTCTGTTGATGCATCTGCACAAACTGCACCAGAGTTTCGTTTATCTAATAAAGTCCCGTCCATTAAAGAAAGTATTGATGCCATGACGGACATTCAAATACACCGTTACAACACAAGCACGCTCAACCTATTTTCAAAAGCACTCACCAAATGGAGTGCTGAACTATCTACCCCACAAAATAAAGTCACCCCCTTTTTCATCACGCTTAACTTTAATCAACTTAGCACCCCAGAGCACCGTTCAGAATTAAACAACATCCCTACCAGTCTTTCATTAACAGAGCCTGAAATCACCAAATTAATTCATGCAGGGCGTTTTTTACTTAAAAACAATTCCTCTTTTCAAGCACTCATTAAACAACTTAGTACAAAAGGGAAGAGCAAATAAAAAAGGGCTGAATAATCAGCCCTTTTTTATCAAACCATTAAAATATTGTGATAGCAGGTACAACCTAAAACGGCACATCATCATCGTCAAAATCATTGGGTGCATACGCTGGTGTTTTTGGTGACGAGGTTTCCTGACCTTGTCCACCCATATGTTGTCCCATTGGCTTAACAGGAGCTTGACCTTGTTGCATAGGGGCTGTTTGGTTATGCTGTTGAAATTGATTTTGTTGTGGTGCTTGCTGATTCATGGGCGTTTGATTAAAGCCTCCTTGATCAAAAGAAGTATCTCCTCCTGAGCGATTACCGCCCCCCAACATTTGCATCGTACCATCAAAGCCACTTAGTACCACTTCGGTGGTATAACGGTCTTGACCATTTTGATCTTGCCATTTACGGGTTTGTAGCTTGCCTTCCAGGTAAACTTGAGATCCTTTTCTAAGGTATTGACCTGCAATTTCAGCCAATTTCCCAAAAATTGACACTCGGTGCCATTCGGTTTTTTGTTGTTTTTGCCCCGTATTTTTATCATTCCACTCTTCACTGGTCGCCACACTTAGATTTACAATCGCATTGCCATTGGCGGCATATTTAACATCTGGATCGGCACCCAAAGTACCCACTAAAATAACTTTATTAATACCACGCATATATTTCTCTCTTTTTAAATTCTGTAGTAACGATTCAAGTCACTCCTAAAAATGATCATCTCTGTATTAAAAAATGGATTCTTACTACTTGTAAACTCACATTTTTTGCCTTGGTCTGACCTCTTTTCAGGAGTAACCTGAACCGTTTTCCAATTACACTGAGTCGTTTTACATTCTGTAAGGCTATCGACTCTGTTCTATGTAGTCAATTAAAGCTGCTTCATTCACTATTTTTCGATCCACTTTGAAATACGCTCGTTGTTCATCAATTAACACAACGGCTTCATACACTCCTTCATAGGAGAGTAATTTTTGCTCAATCTCTTTAACATTGCTCGGTTCTATTTTCCCCAATGGAACCGATGCGATGCTTAATGGCAACGGATTTTCCATGGTTATGGCTGCGATAAACCAAATTGCACCTATTACCGCTGTAAAAATAAAGACTCCATTATAGCCGTAATATTGATAAAAATAACCTCCTAACACGCCCCCTACGGCGGCACCTAAAAACTGACTCGTTGAGTAAACACCACTGGCGGTTCCTTTTTTATCGGCTGGTGATAGCTTTACCACCAATGAGGGTAAAGAAGCTTCAAGTAGATTAAACGCCGTAAAAAAGATCAGCAATAAAATAAACAGAGACCAAAAGGTATTTTCGATACCTGCAAAGCCTAACTGAACCAACGTAATTGTCGCAACCGCGCCTACAAACATATGCTTCATGCGCCCACGGCTTTCTGCCTGAATAATAAAAGGCACCATTAAAGCAAAGGAGAGCAGCATAACTGGTAGGTAGATAATCCAATGGCTTAATACATCTAGGTCTGCGTTATCTCTTAAACTTAAGGGTAATACAATAAACATTGCGGTTAACATTGCATGCAATACAAACACGCCTAAATCAAGCCTTAACAGTTGTTTGTTTTTTAAAATTTCTTTGAACTGACTTGGGTCTGCTTGTGCTTCGCGTTGAAACTCTTGTTTTTCAATGGCTGGCATGGCAAATTTAACCAATAACATTCCAAGAATTGCCAATCCTGCGATGACCCAAAAAATTCCCCTGACACCAAACCAAGAAGCCAGAACGGGACCTGCAATCAATGATAAGGTAAAAGATAACCCGATAGTTATTCCGACAATGGACATGGCACGCAGTCGAAACTGTTCCGTCACTAGATCTCCAACCGATGCCATTAATACCGCAGCCACGGCACCCATCCCTTGAATAGCTCGACCTAAAATCATCATCTCCATTGATTCTGCCATTGCACAAATCATGGAGCCAATCATAAAAACGACCATGCCTGCAATAATCAGTGGTTTTCGTCCATATTTATCAGATAACATGCCATAAGGAATTTGCAAAAAAGCTTGAGTTAGGCCATAAATACCCATGGCAATTCCAATTTGCATACCTGTTACACCAGCAAATTCATCTTCTGCAAATAGAGCAAACACAGGGAAAATCATAAACAAACCCAGCATTCGGGTCGAAAAAATACCGGCAATTGAAAACGCCGCCCGGCGTTCTACAGGGCTCATGGAATGGGGTTCTGGAGCAGACATAATAACTATAAATCCTACGAGTACGTTATCTAGCTTCAAGTAAAAACACTTAGATAACGTTAATTCAAAAAAACGAAACGCTAAATTATAACATTCCTTATTAAGGTGCTACGTTATAATCAAATGAATATTTCAGATAATTCAAAGGTGACGACTGTGTTATATTTTTCCTCCCCCCTTCCTTTCCAGAAGTTTACAACAACATTATTACTTTGCTTGGCCAACGTTACCGCACCTGTTTTAGCCAATCAAAATTTTCTCCCCCCCCCTATGAATGAATATAATCATCAAGTCATCGGAAATAAAGTCTATTTTTCCATTTCGGAATCTCAAAAAATAGACAATGATACTTTGATCATCACGTTAAATTCATCAGCACAAGCACGTTCTGCTAATGTGGTTATAGAGAAAATAAACCGCAAAATGCAAACGGCCATTGCTTCTTTAAAAAAATACCCTGAAATAAAGGTCAAAACGTCTCAATACCAAGTTCACCCTATTTATAACAAAGGGGAAACCATTCGCCACTGGAATGGCAATCAATCATTGGTCATCACTCTGGATGCTCAATCAAAGCAACTTAAAGTGCTCACTGAGCTGCAAGAACAACTAAGCTATCAATCCATGCACTTTATGGTCTCCGCCAAACAGAAGCAAAAGGCAATGCAACAACTCACTCTCACCGCCTTACAAACCTTTCAACAACAAGCCAAATCCATTGCCAATGCATTTGGCGCATCAAACTATCAACTGCTCGAAACTCGAATCAACACCCCGTTCCCGCAATCCAGAGATTCAAACATGGCCTTTACAAGCCGAATGGTCACGGCAGAAAGCATGGCAGCGCCTGCCATTGAGTCAGGTCAAAGTACACTCACGGTGAATGTATCAGGTATATTATTACTCCCTAAAGTTGTCTCTGAATAAGCTTGCGTCATAAACGCTTAACCTAAACTTAATTGTTATAATACCCCCTTTAATTCAAGATTAACGAGCAAGGTATGTTAGAAAACATTATTATCCAAGGGGCGCGTACACACAATTTAAAAAATATTGATGTCACTCTGCCTCGTGATAAATTGATTGTCATCACAGGACTTTCTGGCTCTGGAAAATCCTCCCTCGCATTTGATACCATTTATGCCGAAGGACAACGCCGTTATGTTGAATCTCTTTCAGCCTATGCTCGTCAGTTTTTATCCATTATGGAAAAACCCGATATAGATCATATTGAAGGCCTCTCTCCTGCTATTTCGATTGAACAAAAATCTACCTCTCATAATCCACGTTCAACCGTTGGAACCGTTACGGAAATTTATGACTATCTACGATTGCTGTTTGCTCGTGCTGGAACACCACGTTGTCCGCAGCATGACATTGACCTTGAAGCACAAACGGTCAGTCAAATGGTTGATCGTACGCTTACCCTGCCCGTTGGAACGAAGTGCCTATTAATTTCCCCCATTATTCGAGGTAAAAAAGGGGAACATGTTCATTTATTGGAGGAGCTTCAAGCGCAAGGATTTATTCGTGCCCGTATTAATGGTCAAGTGCATGAGTTAGATGGCACCATACAGCTTGAAAAAAATAAAAAACACACCATTGATGTCATTGTTGATCGCTTTAAAGTTCGTGCCGATCTAAAGCAACGTTTAGCCGAATCCTTTGAAACGGCTTTACGCTTAGCAGATGGGGTTGCACAAGTCCTTCCCATGAACGAACAAGATGATTTTGAACTGCTCTTCTCTGAAAAATTTTCTTGCCCTCAGTGTGGTTACAGCGTTCCAGAGCTAGAACCTAGAATTTTTTCATTCAACAACCCGCATGGGGCTTGCCCAACCTGTGATGGACTGGGAGTAAAAGAAACCTTTATTCCTGAGCGAGTCATTACACATCCTGAATTAAGCTTGGCAGGAGGGGTGATTCGTGGCTGGGATCGTCGCCACAAATATTACTATGATCTTTTAAAGGCCGTGGCGGATCATTATCAATTTGATACAGAAATGCCATGGCAAAACCTAACAACGGAACACCAAAAAATTATTTTATTTGGCTCGGGAAAAGAAAAATTACCTCTGCCTCATGGAAAGTACAGCGATGTTCGACGTTTTGAAGGCGTTATCCCCAATATGGAACGTCGCTTTGCCGAAACGGAAAGTAAAACGGTTCGGGATGAACTGAATAAGTATCGAATTAGCCAGCCTTGTTCCAGCTGTCAAGGCGCACGTTTAAATGAAACGGCACGTCATGTTTTTGTAAACGAGGGTAGCCTGCCTTCCTTAACGTCTTTGCCCATTGGTGAATTACATGATATTTTTAGCCAACTCACTCTAAAAGGTGCAAAAGGACAAATTGCCAGTAAAATAATCAAAGAAGTACATGATCGGCTGACCTTTTTAGTCAACGTTGGGTTGAACTATCTCTCTCTAAATCGCAGTGCTGACACACTATCTGGCGGAGAAGCACAACGTATTCGTTTGGCCAGTCAAATTGGTGCTGGATTAGTTGGTGTCATGTATGTACTGGATGAACCCTCAATAGGCCTGCATCAACGCGATAACGACCGATTGCTATCCACCTTAATTCACTTACGCGACTTAGGCAATACAGTGATTGTAGTTGAACACGATGAAGACGCTATTCGTGCCGCCGATCACGTACTGGATATTGGCCCTGGTGCAGGCATACATGGTGGACGTATTATGTCGCAAGGAACCCCTGAATTTGTCACAGCAGACCCAAACTCTTTAACGGGACAATATTTAAGTGGCAAACGAAAAATTGAAGTTCCTACGCAACGCTTAGCGCCACAAAAAAACAAATGGCTTACGATTGAAGGCGCCAATGGTAATAATCTTAAAAAAGTGACTTTAAAAATACCCGCTGGATTACTAACCTGTGTTACGGGGGTATCGGGTTCAGGAAAGTCTACGTTAATTAACGGCACGCTCTCTAAAATTGCCGCCAATCAGCTTAATAAGGCGATGCACACTCCTGCTGAATACTCTGCGGTACATGGAATAGAACATTTTGACAAGTCGGTTAATATTGATCAAAGTGCCATAGGAAGAACCCCACGATCCAACCCGGCCACCTATACGGGATTATTTACGCCCATTCGAGAGCTCCTCTCAGCCACTCCTGAATCTCGTGCTCGTGGCTATACACCAGGGCGATTTAGCTTTAATGTCAAAGGGGGACGCTGTGAAGCATGTCAAGGTGACGGGGTATTAAAAGTAGAGATGCATTTTTTACCTGATGTGTATGTCGCTTGTGATGTATGCCAAGGCGCACGCTATAACCGTGAAACGCTACAAATTCAATATAAAGGCAAAAATATTCATCAAATTTTAGACATGACCATTGAAGATGCTAGAGCATTTTTTGATGTCATTCCCGTAATTTCTCGTAAATTACAAATGCTTATGGAAGTTGGGCTGGGCTACATTAAATTAGGGCAGAGTGCTACCACCTTATCTGGTGGAGAGGCACAAAGAGTTAAACTGGCAAAAGAACTTTCAAAACGTGATACGGGCAATACCCTTTACATTCTTGATGAACCCACGACTGGACTGCATTTTCATGACATCGAACTGCTGCTTAAAGTAATAGGTTATTTGCGAGACCAGGGCAATACCATCGTCATCATTGAGCATAACCTTGATGTAATTAAAACCGCTGACTGGGTGATTGATTTAGGGCCTGAGGGAGGCTCTTTGGGAGGTGAAATCATTGCAACCGGAACACCAGAAGAAATTGCATCTTCTAAAGTATCTCACACAGGACTTTATCTTAAAAAACTATTATAAAACCTTTACACAAGTAGATGAAGAAGGTACCTTCTAAAAATGTAACTACTCAGCCTGCTCTTAAAAAGGTCATTTCCGTGTTAAAAGTGGACATTTACAATTGTAAACTCACCTTTTTCGCCTTAATACTCCTCTTTTCAGAGACAACCTGAGTAACTACCTTATATATTGACTACTCAGTGAGTAGTTATCTAAAAACTAAGGATATTGAAGTAAATCAACGAAAATCATTGCTTAAAAATGGATAATAACAATATGAGACCTTTGCACCACCATACCGGCGCAAAAGAAAAAGTGAGCTAATATTTCATTTTTCTAATCTAAGGCAGAAAACGTCATTAATAGCGAGATATTGACCCCTTTCTTAACGAAAATCAGAGAAATATCAGCCATTTTTGCTCGTGATTGTATCGTGCAAAGATCTCAATGTATAAATTATCTGCCCGTAAATTAGGGTTCTACTTATTTTTAAAAATTAAGACAATACCATGATAAAACATTCACCTTTCAAAATAATCATTTTTGGCCTACTCATATTAGCTACCCCACTCAGCTTTTCAATGAATGAAGATGAATTAATTCAATGGCAAAATAAAGATTACATTCAAAAAGCGTTTAATGAAATAGCCCTTAAAAATGAATATCGACCCACCAAGCAACGTATTTTAAAATGGAAAAAACCAATTCGTTATACATTTGTTTATCACAACATAGCAAACAACCCCCTTATCGAAAGATTATTTGACGCACACTTAAGTCACTTGCAATCAATTACAGGCCACTCCATTCAACCACATAATCAAAAAAAAGCAAAAAAGGCAAATTTATTCATTCACTTAACACCCGATACAGGCTATGAAAAAACAATTAAATCCATTTCAAAAGATCACGTTAAAAACATTGAACACGACAGCCATTGCATGGCAAACTTTAAACGCAACCAAGAAAATGCCATTGTAAAAGCACAGGTGGTAATTCCTGTAGACCATGTATTTAGTAAAGGACTTCTTATTACTTGCATTGTCGAAGAAACAACACAAATACTTGGTTTGCCAAATGACTCTAACTGGGTTAACCCCAGCATTGCAAATGATGCAAGCAAAATTGAACTTCTAACAGGACTTGATTATCTTTTATTAAAAATACTCTACGATAAAAGTCTAAAAGCTGGTGCGCCTTATCCTCAAAATCAACAAACTATAAAAAAAGTCATCAAAAAGCTCGAGTCTAAAGGCGAAATTAAGCATGCGAGTAAAACGATTAACCGAACAGGATTATTTCCTTTATTAAATTAATAGAGACCTTTGTACGATACCGGCGCAAAACGAAGAACTCAACGTCCGTAGGAGTAAGTCAAGAAAAAATAAGCTAAGATTTCATTTTTCTGATTAAGGCAGAGAATATCAGCCATACACTAAGGAAATACCTAATTCAGAGGGCGTTGCGCAAGTAATGAAATAACTTTACCAGCCAACATTAAACCAAAAATCCCTGGCATGTAACTGGCTGTACCATTCACAACCCTACCGCGTGCACCTTCAATACTCTCCATCGGACCTGGTGCATATGGAACTTCGGTTGAAAACACTGTCAGCAAACCCTTTTTAATTCCCTGTTTCTTAAGTCTTTGTCGCATATTACGTGCTAACGCACAACCATGGGTCTTAGAAATATCCGCTAATAAAACCTTAGAAGGATCAATTCGCCGACCTGCTCCCATACTGGAAACAGTCGAAAGACCTTTATTTAAAGCCGTTACCACCAAAGCCACCTTACAGTTCAAACTATCAATCGCATCAACAACAAAATCATAGGGGGGGGATAAAATATTATCCATATCTTCTGGACGAATAAATTGATAAGACACATTCACTTGACAATTGGGGTTAATCTCTAAAATACGAGCCTTCATAACATCCACTTTGTTCAAACCAATCGTAGAATCTAAAGCCACCAATTGACGATTCTTATTCGACCCACTCACTTGATCATGATCCAATAACGTAATAGAGCCAACGCCAGCTCTTGCTAATGCCTCTGCAACAAAACCACCAACACCACCTATTCCTGCAACCAATACATGAGATTGCTGTAGGCTTAAGAGTCCGTTATCTCCAAATACCAGTAAACTACGCTCAAATAAAGGGTTATTAGCCATCAAATCATTTACCATCTAAAGTTCCATTTAAATTAAAGATTTCTTGTGCATTCAAAGTGGTTTTTTCCAAGACCTCTTCTACTGAACACTTTAAAAGAGAGGCCATTTTTTCTGCCACTAAAATAATATCACTCAAAAAAGGGGCATTTGAATGCATTATTCTAACATGTGGAAAATCCGTCTCTAAAACTAAATATTTTAAACCAAAATACTTAACTAACTCATGGTAACGACGTGCATTCTCCCTCGTTACAATCCCATTAACACCAATTTTAAAACCTAAATCAACATAGGATTGAGCCAACTCTTTACTTGCTCCTAAGCCGTGAACAACGCCCTGTACTGCAATGCTGGACAATACATCTAACATATCGTTATGCGCCTTTCGAACATGTAACGAAACAGGCTTATCAAAGCGCTTCGCTAAAAAAATCTGCTCAATAAAAAGGTCAAGTTGCAATGTTTTATTTTTTTTATAATACGAAGTAAAATCTAAACCAACTTCTCCCAAAGCAGTAATAGGCTCCGTTATAAACAAATTTTCAAGCTGAACTAAACTCTTTTTTACATCTATGTCTTGAGCATACCAAGGATGAATACCTAGCGCACAATATACATGTTTAAATTTTTGAGAGAGTTCTAATTGACTTAACCAATCCAAAGAAGATGTTGACATCGTAATAAAAGAAGCATCAACCTCTAAATAGGTTTTATTCTTTAATGAATTGAAAAAATGAGAAGGAGGGGGGGATAAAAAAAAGTCTAAATGACAATGTGTATCAATAATCATTATTAAAATGTAACAATTCAAACAACCCCTGAAAAAGGTCATCTCTGTATTAAAAATAGATATTTACAGTTGTAAACTCACATTTTTTGCCTTAATTTGATTCTTTTCAGGAGCCATCTGAACCGTTTCACAGTTACGCTGAATAGTTACAAACTTAAAAGCTTAAAATGGAAATAAAAAAGCCAGCTTTCGCTGGCTTTTTTATTGTCTGATTACTCAGCCGCTTCTGTAGAATCAGCAACCGGACGGTCAACTAATTCAACAATGGCCATTGGTGCATTATCACCAGGGCGAAAACCACATTTTAAAATGCGAATATATCCACCTGGACGTGCTTGGTAACGAGGACCAAGCTCTGTAAATAATTTTGCAACCGCTGACTTATCACCTAATCGTGCAAAAGCAGTACGACGATTGTGCACGCTGTCTACTTTAGCTAACGTAATCAATGGCTCAGCAACTCCGCGAAGTTCCTTTGCCTTAGCAACCGTGGTACGAATCACTTCATGATCGATAAGCGAAGCAGACATGTTTTTAAACATTGCCTTACGGTGCGAGCTGTTACGATTTAACTTACGACCTGTTTTACCATGACGCATGATAGCTTCCTTATTTTATGCTGACTCTTTACTCACCAAGCTTGCTGGTGGCCAGTTATCTAATTTAGTACCTAAGCTCAAACCTCTTTGAGCAAGAACATCTTTAATTTCTTGCAAAGATTTTTTACCTAAGTTTGGCGTTTTCAGTAAATGAGGCTCAGCTCTCTGTACTAAATCACCGATGTAATAAATTTGTTCAGCTTTTAAACAGTTTGCAGAGCGAACTGTTAACTCCAAATCATCAACAGGCTGTAAAAAGATAGGATCAAATTCATTATCTTCTTCCTCTGGTGCAACAACTTCTTTATGCTTAAGATCAACAAAAGCATTAAGTTGATAATGAAGAACCGTTGCGGCCTGCTTAATTGCATCTTCTGGATCTAAAGTACCATCCGTTACAACATCAATAATTAACTTATCTAAATCTGAACGTTGCTCAACACGTGCATTTTGAACTTCATAGCTTACTGTATGCACAGGGCTAAAACTCGCATCCAGACGAAGAACGCCAATCTGTGAGTCATCCTCGGATCTTACAGCAGCTTGATATCCCATTCCAGACTGAATTTTCAAAGTCATATTTAACTCTGCGCCTTCAGCGATATGTGCAATAACAAGATCTGGATTAGCAATTTCAACATCATGGTTTAATACGATATCAGAAGCTCGCACAACAGCTGGGCCTTTTTTATTAAGGGTTAATTCAGCATTATCTGTTGCATTAAGTTTTACCGCTACTTCTTTAAGGTTTAAAAGAATCTCTAAAACATCTTCTCTTACCCCCTCAATAGAAGAATATTCATGTAAAACACCTTCAATTTGGGCTTGTACAATAGCCCCACCTGGCATAGATGATAACAATATACGTCGAAGTGCATTTCCTAGGGTGTGCCCAAAACCACGTTCAAGTGGTTCTAGAGTAACACGGCTATGAAAATCGTTCTTACGTTGTATATCAACTAAACGAGGCGTTAACAACTGTTCTAACATCTCTTGCATTAGAGGTTATCTCCGTATCAAATTTTACTTAGAGTAAAGCTCAACAATTAAGTTTTCTGAGATATCAGAAGAAAGGTCTGAACGATCTGGAGCATTTTTAAACATTCCCTCAAACGCAGACTTATTCACTTCAACCCAACTAACAGTACCTGCTTGAGCATGTAAATCCAATGCTGTTGCGATACGTGTTTGGTTACGAGATTTCTCTCTAATAGCAATAACATCACCAGAACCAACTTCATAAGAAGGGATATTAACGGATTTGCCATTTACTAAAATTGATTTATGAGACACCAACTGACGCGCTTCTGCTCGTGTTGATGCAAATCCCATACGATATACAACGTTGTCTAAACGACTTTCAAGAATTTGCAACAAGTTAACACCTGTTGAACCTTTGCGTCGATCAGCTTCTTTGTAATAAAGACGGAACTTCTTCTCTAATACGCCGTATATACGACGAACTTTCTGTTTTTCACGAAGCTGTAAGCCATATTCTGTTACACGCTTACGACCTGCACCATGCTGTCCAGGTAACTGATCAATCTTACATTTTGAATCGATGCTACGAACACCACTTTTCAAAAACAGATCAGTCCCTTCACGACGGGCAAGTTTACACTTTGGACCAATATATCTAGCCATGATTACCTCAAATATTAAACGCGACGTTTCTTAGGTGGACGGCAACCATTATGAGGAATCGGTGTTACATCAGAAATTGATATAATCTTGAATCCTGCACTATTTAAGCCACGAACTGCTGAGTCACGTCCTGGGCCTGGACCCTTTACCATAACTTCTAAATTCTTGACACCATAGTCGTGCGCCATTTGACCACATCGTTCAGCAGCAACCTGTGCAGCGAAAGGCGTACTTTTACGTGAACCGCGAAACCCGCTTCCACCTGAAGTAGCCCAGCACAGAGCATTGCCCTGACGATCTGTAATAGTAACGATTGTGTTATTAAAACTAGCATGCACATGTGCAACTGCATCTGTGACAACTTGTTTTACCTTCTTTTTAACACGCGAACTTGCTTTAGCCATATCTATTCTCGCAATTATGCATTTATCGCTTAATAGGTCGCACTGGACCTTTACGAGTACGTGCATTAGTTTTGGTACGTTGCCCACGAAGAGGCAAACTACGACGATGACGAATTCCTCGGTAACACCCCATGTCCATTAAGCGTTTAATGTTCATGGATGTCTCACGACGAAGATCACCTTCTATTTTAAATTTTGTCACTTCTGAACGAAGTGCTTCTAACTGTTCTTCAGTTAGTTCTCGAACCTTGGTTGATGGTTCCAAATCAGCAGCTGCGCAAATGGCTTTTGCTGTAGTTGAACCAACTCCGTAGATCGAAGTCAAGCCGATAACAATATGTTTGTTAACGGGAATGTTTACGCCGGCAATACGTGCCATAATGCGCTCCCTTTAATCCATCTACTGAAAAGCGAGAATTATACCTGCCTTTCAAATAAAATACTAGAACAATAACTTATTTAAGCTATTTACTCTTAAGTTTTGATTTTTTCATCATGCTTTCATACTGGCTAGACTGCATTTGAGCCTGAACTGAAGTCATAAAATCCATCGTAACAATGACAATGATCAGCAGTGATGTTCCACCAAAATAAAATGGAACATTCCAGTAAAGAATTAAAAACTCAGGCAATAAACAGACGGCTGTAATGTAAATAGCACCCGCTAGCGTTAATCGTCCCATAATACCGTCAATATGACGTGCAGTTTGAGCTCCTGGTCTAATTCCTGGTAGATAAGCACCCGATTTTCTTAAATTATCCGCTGTTTCACTCGGATTAAATATAATCGCTGTATAAAAGAAACAAAAGAATATAATTGCCAATGCATATAACAAAACATACAACGGCTGACCAGGTGAGATTGTAGTAGCAATATCTGCTAGCCAACCCATCCCTTCTGCAGAACCGAACCACCCTCCCAATGTTGCAGGAAAAAGAATAATACTTGAAGCAAATATTGGTGGAATAACACCTGCCATATTTAATTTTAAAGGCAAGTGAGACTCTTGACCACCATATAATTTACGTCCTCGCATCTTTTGCGCATAGTGAACAGGGATCCTTCTTTGTCCTCGTTCAACAAAAACAACAAAGGCAATGACAGCAAAAACGAGTAATAACAAAATAAACACCGTAATCGCATGCAATGCACCCGTATTAACCTGTTCAAAAGTACCACCTAATGCAGAAGGAAGACCCGCTACGATTCCCGCAAAGATAATGATTGAAATACCATTACCAATACCACGTTCCGTAATTTGCTCACCCAACCACATCAAGAAAATAGTACCTGATACAAGTGTGACAACGGCCGTTATCTTAAATAACAAACCGGGATCAATAACAACTGGCATTCCATTTATATTCTGAGACTCTAGTGCAATTGCAACACCCA
>UOFC01000156.1_pt1 | contig 37629 bp, 34 predicted proteins | sample 1988771 | NCBI WGS metagenome assembly UOFC01 (sample SAMEA4712195, study PRJEB27164) | hydrothermal vent metagenome | biome: marine basaltic hydrothermal vent biome; feature: marine hydrothermal vent; material: mineral | place: Pacific Ocean | collected 2011-06-14/2011-07-23 | depth 1719 m | reverse complement strand
ACCGCCACGCCCGTAAAGGCAACGGATTTTGAATCCGTCATGTCTACCAATTCCATCACACTGGCATAATCATGTGTGCGGCGAAATTATAGAGAGTTGCTATAACAGTGTCAACTTAAATCTTATTTTCAAATCCCTGTAATCGTTTAAGAATGTTCTGAGCAGTTACTATTTTTTTATAATTAACCAACCACCAATCAGCACCAATACAAGTTGTAAGGTGCTTCCATTTATCCATTCTTGGTTTATCAGTCTAGGCAATAACGCGAGTGTAAGAATGAGTAACCCGATCGCTCGATGGCGTTGAGCGCGGGTTTGTTCGGCGATTTGTTTTTCTAGCTGTAACATTTGTTTTGATTGGTTATTAAAATCAGTGTGTGCCAGTTTGGTTAAGCTTGCGTGTAGTAACCCAGGTATTTCGGGGGCTTGTTCCATCCAAAAAGGCAGGTTGCTTTTGATGTTTTTGATTAAACCTTTCGGTCCCATGCGTTCGTGCATCCACTCTTCTAAAAAGGGTTTGGCGGTGTCCCAAAGATCAAGTTCATCATCCATTTGACGTCCCAGTCCCTCAATATTGAGTAAGGTTTTTTGCAACAAAACCAGTTGAGGCTGCACTTCCATGCCAAAGCGACGTGCGGTTTGAAAGAGGCGCATCAAGACCAAACCAAATGAGATGTCTTTGAGAGGGCGATCCCAAATCGGTTCGCAAACGGAGCGAATGGCAGACTCTAGCTCATTAACACGAGTATTTTTAGGAACCCATTCCGATTCGATATGCAGTTCAGAAACGCGCAGGTAATCACGGTTAAAGAAGGCTAAAAAGTTTTCAGCCAAATAGCGTTGGTCTTCGGGATCAAGCGTGCCCATGATGCCAAAGTCAATGGCAGCATAACGACCGTCGGGCAGTACAAAAATATTACCAGGGTGCATGTCTGCGTGAAAAAAATTGTGTTTAAATACTTGAGTAAAGAAAATCACCACCCCCTTTGCGGATAAATCGGTGAGAGAAATTCCTGCTTCAATCAGTTTTTTAGTTTCGCTGATGCGAATACCATAGATACGCTCCATTGTCATCACGCTTTCTGCGGTATGTGACCAATAAATCTCAGGGACGTATAGTAAGTCAGAATCTTGAAAATTTCGTCTTAATTGGGTTGCGTTGGCGGCTTCACGAATCATATCCAATTCGTCTAAAATGGTTTTTTCAAATTCTGCAACAACCTCAACAGGGTGCAAGCGTTTGGCGATTTTGACTGCAGCTTCGAACAGGCGTGCCAGATCGTACATAATGGCAACATCTTGTTCGATAACGGGCTTAATATCGGGACGCACCACTTTTACAATGACATCGGTACCTGTATGCAGTGTTGCGGCGTGCACTTGAGCAATGGAGGCTGAGGCCATTGGTTTGGTATCAAATTTAGAAAAGGCTTCTTCAACGGGTTTTCCGAGGGCTTCTTCTACCAGCTGTTTGGAGTGTTCTGCATTAAAAGGTGGGCAGTCGTCTTGTAGTTTAATTAATTCAACGGAAATGTCATGGGGTAATAAGTCTTTACGGGTGGACAATGCTTGACCGAATTTAATAAAAATAGGTCCCAGCTCTTCCAGTGCTAAACGAATGCTTTCGCCACGCTTACAGGTTGCTTTTTTACGCCAGTTCCATGGTGCAATCATATTAAACCAAATGAGCCATGCGTATTTAGTGTCGGTTAATACCATTTTGTCTATTTGATAATAAGTCAACACTCGGTTGATTTTGATGATGCGAAAAAATTGTTTTAGGCGTTTCATTGATTAAAAATTCTTTTAGGAGTTAAAGTGCGTCTGTGAGGGCGCTTGTGTTGCAACTAATTTATGGATGCGTGTTTCAAGAGCCATCAAATCATTTTTAAGTACATCCACATTCTGACAAAAGTGATTGACTTGGCTTTTAGTGGGAACGGCTTCTATTTCAAATTGCAGGTATTCTTTAAGGGTTTTTGATACGTTTTCTTTAACAGTTTTTTTGGTTTTGAGTAGCGCGCGAATACCATGACCGACTTTGAATGCAATGAGATCGCCAGTGCAGTGTGACAGTTGCTCCTCCCAGTCGATGTCCAGAGTGCAAAGCGCTTTGATAAAGTGTTGTGCCAGTTCAGTGTCACCAGACAGTTTAGCGCGGGACAGTTCGCGCTGTATTGGCAAGCTGGCAAAGTCAATGAGTGTGGTTTGAATGGCCGCATCTGCTTCGCCTTGCAGCGTCGTTTGCACACTCATCATTGCATTGGTCACGATAATATACAAAGGCGATTTAATTGGGGTCAGAGTAAGATTAATTACTTTGTTTTCTAATGGCTTAAAGGCTTCGCCTTGCTCGTCATCTAAACGAATGGCAATATTGAGTGCCGATTCAATGGCTTTAGAGAGCGAGAGGAGAGAAAATGAGGCGGGGTTTGTTGACGTATTCATTAAAATTTCCATCCACGATGTAAAGCCACAATGCCTTCACTCATATTGAGGTATTCGGCTTTATCAAACCCTGCGGTGAGCATCATCTGTTTAAGGGTTTCTTGGTCGGGATGCATTCGAATCGATTCCGCCAAATATTGATAGCTGGCCTCATCGTTTGCAATTAGTTTGCCCATTTTAGGTAAAATATTAAACGAGTAAAAGTCATAAAACTTAGCAAAGAGTGGTTGAGTGACTTTGGAGAATTCTAAAATCATCAACTGTCCACCCGGCTTTAATACGCGGTACAACTCTTCTAGCGCCTTATCTTTATTGGTGACATTACGCAAGCCAAAAGCAATGGTGGCTAAGTCAAACGTATTGTCTGGAAAAGCCAAGGCTTCGGCATTGGTAATCGTGTATTCCACATTGCCAGCAATGCCTGCATTAATCAGCCGATCACGCCCAACGCGCACCATGTTTTCGTTAATGTCGGCCAATACCACCTTACCCTTTTTACCAACACGTTTGGCAAATTCCTTGGTTAAATCTCCTGTGCCACCCGCTAAATCTAACACCACCTTACCAGGTCGAATGCCACTGAGTTCAATGGTATGACGTTTCCATAAACGATGCACACCAAGCGACATCACATCATTCATAATGTCGTAGTTGCCCGCAACGGAGTCAAATACGCTTTTGACTTTTTTGACTTTCTCTTCGATTGGAACGTCTGAAAATCCAAAATCGATGGTGGGTTTATGTTGACTCATGTTGTTGTTCCTTTCGTGGTGCTTTTTAGTGGTGCTTTGCTTTCAGTTTTTCTAAGTCAGGATGGGTGTGCCCTGCTCGCATTAAGCGCCTTAAATAATCCGTCCAATAATCGGTTTGGTGTTGGCCTAAATCGTACAGGCGCTCCCAAGTATAAATCCCCGTATCGTGCCCGTCATCAAAATGGAGTTTGATGGCATAATTTCCAACGGGGGTAATATCCGTAATATTGACGTTTTGTTTATCCAGTTGCAATACTTCTTGACCTGGCGCGTGTCCAGTCACTTCGGCCGACTGAGAGTACACCCGTAAAAACTCACACGGCAACTCAAAAATTTTTTCTCCCCCCCCGTTTGGCGATTCGCACGGGAAGTGAATTTCAAGTTTGCGTGAGCTTTGATGGAGTTTAATGTGTGTTGGTATTGGCACGGGTTTGGCTCGCTTACAAAATAAACTGTGATAAATCTTGATCGATCGCGAGTTCGCCCAAACGCTCTTCTACAAAGTCTTTGGTCACTTCAAATGTCGAGCCTGCTAAATTAGGCGCATCAAAGGAGACCTCTTCCAGTAATCGTTCTAATACCGTGTGCAAACGACGCGCGCCAATGTTCTCTGTGCCTTCATTGACTTGGAAGGCAATTTCAGCCAAGCGTTGAATCCCCTCTTCGGTAAACACTAAATCTACCCCTTCGGTTTTCATGAGTGCGATGGCTTGTTGGGTGAGCGAGGCGGTAGGCTCGGTTAAAATGCGCACAAAATCTTCCACTCGTAACGATTGCAACTCCACTCGAATCGGCAAGCGACCTTGCAGTTCTGGAATCAAATCAGACGGTTTAGAAAGATGAAATGCGCCAGAGGCAATAAACAAAATGTGATCGGTTTTAATCATGCCATATTTGGTGCTAACGGTACTGCCCTCAATAAGCGGCAGTAAATCACGTTGAACTCCTTCACGGGACACATCGCCACCGCCCGCCTCTTGGCGTTTGGCGACCTTATCAATTTCATCAATAAAGACAATGCCGTTTTGTTCAACGCTTTCAATGGCTTGGGCTTTGATGTCATCTTGATTCACCAGCTTTTGTGCTTCCTCTTCCGTAAGGGCTTTAAGGGCTTTTTTAATGGTCAGTTTACGTTTCTCTTTCTTATTCTGTCCTAGCCCCTCAAACATCCCTTGCAGTTGCTGCGTCATCTCTTCCATGCCAGGCGCGGCCATGATTTCAACGTGTTTGGGGGCGGCATTGAGGTCAAGTTCAATCTCTTTATCACCTAATTTACCTTCACGCAGTTTCTTACGAAACTTTTGGCGTGTATCGGCCATATTGTCATAACTCTCTTCTTCACGACCTCGGGCAGGGGGGAGTAAAATATCCAAAATACGCTCTTCCGCGGCATCCTCTGCTTTACGTTGCAAGCCTTTCATCGCTTGTTCACGAGTAATTTTCATCGCGTTTTCCATTAAATCACGAATAATGGAATCAACATCACGCCCTACATAACCCACTTCGGTAAACTTAGTGGCCTCAATTTTTAAAAAAGGCGCGTTTGCCAGCTTGGCCAAACGACGTGCAATTTCGGTTTTTCCGACCCCTGTAGGTCCAATCATTAAAATGTTTTTAGGCGTTACTTCATGGCGTAACTCATCAGATAATTGGTTACGGCGCCAGCGATTACGTAAGGCAATGGCAACGGCTCGTTTTGCATCGGCCTGCCCAACAATATGTAAATTTAAGCTGTTTACAATCTCTTTAGGGGTCATCATTTGGGGCTTACTTCCTTTACTTTTTTGACGGCATAAAATTACGAAAGGGATTATTATAAATTAAAAGGGTGTGCATGTGGAAAGACTGTCTAAGAGCCTGTCGGACTTAGGATGAATCTTCTGCGAAAAAGCCATTTCGGCCTTGTAATGATTGTGTTAACTTAAAAGACTGGAATGGCTACACTACTAAGCCTTAAAGGGGGGGAGAAAATTAAAGCTTACACGCCCCACCTGCACAACTATCCTCTTCTTGCACATCGGATGCCCCATCACGGGTATTGTGATAATACAGGGTTTTGAGCCCCATTTTATAGGCATATAACAGGTCTTGAAGCACCAGCTTAATTGGCACTTTATCTTCATTAAAACGGGTAGGGTCGTAGTTGGTGTTGGATGAAATGGCTTGATCGACAAATTTTTGCATAATGCCGACCAGTTGTAAGTATCCTTTATTGTTTGGAATGTGCCACAGCAGTTCGTATTGTTGTTTAAACTCTTTAAAGCCAGGAACCACTTGTTTTAAAATGCCATCTTTTGACGCTTTTACCGACACATAACCACGGGGTGGTTCAATACCATTGGTAGAATTAGTGATTTGCGAAGACGTTTCGCACGGCATTAATGCGGTTAAGGTGGAGTTGCGCAGGCCGTGTTGTTTTATTTTTTCTCTTAGGTTTTCCCAATCTAAGTGCAAGGGTTCATTACAGACGTCATCCAACTCTTTTTTATAGGTATCAATGGGCAAAATCCCTTTGGCGTAATTGGTCTCTTGAAACTGTTTACAAACACCAAACTCTTGCGCCAGTTTATTTGAGGCTTTTAAAAGATAAAATTGAATGGCCTCAAAGGTGCGATGCACAAGACCATTGGCGGAACCATCCGAATATTTGGTATGATTTTTAGCTAAATAGTACGCCATGTTGGTTACACCCACGCCCAGAGTTCTGCGCCCCATGCTGGATTTTCGTGCCGCTTTAATGGGATAGTTTTGATAGTCAAGCAAGCTGTCCAGTGCGCGAACAATTAAGTCCGACAGTTTTTCCAATTCAGTTAAGTCGTCAATTTCTCCTAAATTAAAGGCCGAAAGAGTGCATAATGCGATTTCGCCATTCGGGTCATCAATCGAATTCATTTCGTTGGTTGGGAGGGCAATTTCTAAACATAAATTGGATTGGCGCACAGGGGCTTTTTTAGAATCAAACGGGCTGTGGGTATTGCAATGATCCACGTTTTGAATGTAAATTCGGCCTGTTTGTGCACGCTCTTGTGCCAGTTGGGTAAATAGTTCAATGGCTTTAATGCGCTTTTTGCGAATGCGCTCATCCACTTCGTAAATTTTATAGAGGCGCTCAAATTCGTCTTGATCTTCAAAAAAGGCATCGTACAGTCCAGGCACGTCAGAAGGGCTAAACAGCGTAATTTCCCCTCCCTCAATCATGCGTTGATACATGAGTTTATTGAGTTGTACTCCGTAATCTAAATGGCGAGCGCGGTTTTCTTCAACGCCTCGGTTGTTTTTAAGCACCAGTAATGATTCTACTTCCAGATGCCAAATGGGATAGAAAAGAGTGGCTGCCCCACCTCGTACCCCGCCTTGTGAGCAGGATTTTACGGCGGTTTGAAAGTGCTTAATAAAAGGAATCATCCCCGTGTGATAGGCTTCGCCGCCACGGATTTCACTGCCAAGCGCACGAATACGCCCAATATTAACGCCAATGCCCGCACGTTGTGAAACGTATTTTACAATGGAGGAAGACGTTGCATTAATGGAATCCAAAGAATCGCCACATTCAATTAATACGCAGGAGCTAAACTGGCGAGTAGGCGTTCTCACGCCTGACATAATGGGCGTGGGCAGTGAGAGTTTAAAGAGAGATCCCGCATCGTAAAAGTCTTTTACATATTGTAAGCGCGTTTTTTTTGGGTAGTGTGCAAACAGGCATATAGGGATGAGCATATAGATAAATTGCGGGCTTTCATAAATTTTGCCCGTAACACGGTTTTGAACTAAATATTTCCCCTCTAGCTGCTTGACTGCCGCATAGCTAAAGGAAAGGTCACGGTTATGTTGAATGTACTCTCCCAGTTCATCAATCTCTTTTTTAGAATAATCCTGGGTAATCTGTGCGTCGTAATGCCCGCTGTTGACCATTTTATTAATGTGTTCAAACAACTCTGGAGGGGTAAAGCGTTCAAAAGCTTTTTTACGTAAATGATAAATGGCCAAACGTGCAGCAAGGTGTTGGTAATCAGGTGCGCTTTCTGAAATTAAATCGGCAGCAGATTTAATAATGGTTTCGTGAATATCCGAGGTGGTGATGCCATCGTAAAATTGAATGTGCGAACGTAATTCGACTTCGGAAACGGAGACGTTTTCAAGCCCTTCGGAAGCCCATGAAACAACACGGTGAATTTTTTCTAAATTAAGCGGTTCTTTAGAGCCGTTACGCTTGGAAACAAGAATATGTTTGTTTTTCATGGGCGAATTTGTAACCTGTGTATAAAGCAAAAAGGATGAAATTAGATATTGTTTTTTTGAATATTTAATTAATTCATTGGGTTAGCAAGAAAACTCAAATAGACTTCTAAAAAACAACCAATATCTTATCGTGCTTTCCTCAAGGGTAACCACAATATATTGTCTTGCTTGGTGTTTTAGTACGCAAAATATAGTGTAATTTGCAGAGACTTGCAAGTATTTTTTTGGGCAAGTATTTTATGGTTATTATTGTTTTTAGGTTGTGGGAAACTCTCTAAACCCCTTAATAAGTCTTGTGTTAGAGCTGTGGATAAGGTTGTGTAAAATGTTTTTTAAGTTGCATGAAAAAAAAGAATTTTCTTTTTTATTAAGGGATAATAAATTTTATGGAAAAATATTTAGATTGGTCTTGAATGTTTTACATATTTGGGTTATTAGCTTAAAGCTCTTGTTCACCACAGACTTGATTACGTCCATTATTTTTAGCTAAATATAAAGCTTCATCGGCTCGTTGAAAAAGTGTATCAACGTACTCCCCTTTTCGATAAATTGCGACACCTGACGAGAGGGTTAGTTTTAAAGGTTCCTTGTGATCTTTAACACTTAGCGTTTTATTGGCAATTTGCAGGCGAATATTATTGGCCACTTTTATGGCGTTTTCATAACTGGTATTAGGTAAAATAATTGAAAACTCTTCTCCTCCTATGCGAGCAATGCAGTCTCTTCCTTTGGTTTCTGCTTTAAGGAGCTTAGATACATAACGTAAAGCACTGTCTCCTACAATGTGCCCAAATGTATCGTTAACGATTTTAAAAAAATCGAGATCCAGCAGAACCAATGCAAACGAAGTTTGAGTTTGCAGGGATAAGCGAATGGTTTCTTCAATGTGTTCATTAAAACCACGTCGATTTGGGATATTGGTCAATTCATCTGTTTTAGCAAAAAAATTTGCTTTTTTGAGTTCTTCTTTTAATTTATCGACCGCACTAGATGATTTAGACACCTGCTCTTTGAGTTGTTTGGTTTCTTCATGAAGGCTTAAAAAATTGGGCATAACGCTGTTATTTAATGTATCTGAAACAAAAGTAGGTAGATCCTGCTCTAAAATAGTGTGCAGGTCATTTAAAATAATTGTTTGTCTCTGCTTGGAATGTATGATCCAGTTGCTGATATGAACAATTAAACCGTTGAGTAACGATTCCATCTCCTCATTGGGGATTTTTTCATGCAAAAATTGCGCCACTAAACTCATATACAATGTTTCGGCGGTATTGTCATTGTAGTTATCATTGTTTATATTGGTTTGAACGGTATCGGTAAAATAAGGATCAATTTCACTGAGCCATTCATAAATAACCGCATAGTGAATAGGGTTGCTCTGAACATTAAGTGCCTCTAGTTTTTTAAGTGTTTGTTGTTCCAGAGTGCCACTATCTGTATGTTTGATTTTATGGATGAGTGCTTGTTGGTAGCGTTCCATAATAGAGTGCACGGTATGTTTTTTCATTTTGTCAATGCCCAGTATTTTTGGAGACCATTTATAATCATAATTTATGATAATGTTATGGACTTTATATTAACTTGATTTTTGATGAATGCAATGAAAACATAGGAAAACCTAGCGTTAAGCCTATGAATTTAACGGTTTATACGTAAACGTTACAAGTGCTTTGTTGGGGAAAGAAAAAGATACACATAGATATATGTATCTATGTAGAGTTCTGGAATTAGGGTTGTAATGGTTAATGAAATCAATTATAATTCTGCGCCTGTTAATCCTTCCCCCTTATTGCCCGTTAAAACAGTAAGTGGATTGTTTAATTTTTTTAATTATTCGGTCTTTTGGATTTGGATTATTTAATTATTTTAGGAACAAATTATGAAAACATTTGTTGCAAAACCGGCTGAAGTTAAGCACGATTGGTACGTTGTAGATGCAGAAGGTAAAACCTTAGGTCGTATGGCGGCCAAGATTGCAGCGCGTTTACGCGGAAAGCACAAGCCAGAGTATACGCCTCATACGGACTGTGGTGACTATATCGTCATTATTAATGCCGATAAATTCTCTGTAACAGGGAATAAGCGTAAAAACAAGTTGTATCACCATCATACAGGGTACATTGGTAGTTTAAAAACAACCAACCTTGAAACGTTGCTTGAAAAAACACCCGAACGTCCAATTGAGTTCGCAATAAAGGGGATGTTGCCAAGAGGCCCATTAGGTCGTGCAATGTTTAAAAAGCTAAAAGTCTATGCGGGTGCCGAGCATCCACATACCGCACAGCAGCCTAAAACATTAGATTTATAAGGAATTAAACATGGCAACAGAACAATACTACGGAACAGGTCGTCGTAAAAGCTCAGTCGCTCGCGTATTTTTGCGTGAAGGCTCGGGTAAAATGATGATAAATGGTCGTGATATGACCGAATATTTTGCGCGTGAAACCGATCACATGGTGATTAACCAGCCGTTAGAAGCAACTGACTCAGTTGAAAAGTTTGATGCTTACATTACTGTAACTGGTGGTGGAACAACGGGTCAAGCAGGTGCGGTTCGTCACGGAATTTCTCGTGCGTTAGTCGTGTATGATGAAGTAAACCGTCCTGCTTTACGTACACGTGGCTTATTAACCCGTGATGCACGTCAAGTTGAGCGTAAAAAAGTGGGTCTGCGCAAAGCACGTCGTCGTCCTCAATTCTCAAAACGTTAATTGTTGTTTTTTACATAGTAAGAATCATGTTAGAGATATACAAAGATTTAGAGATATACAAAGAAATATAAAAGAACAATTTTTCTGTTTTGTAAAAAGCCCGCATAATACGCGGGCTTTTTTTGTTTTGAAAGGTAAGCAATGTTGTTTGAATGAATTTAATATCAATCGTCCCATAAGTATTGGCAGTGGCTATGTTTAATCTCGTGGTTAGATATAGCCATCATCTTTGAATCTATGAAAATGCTTTTGGGAAAATTTAATGCCAGTCCGTTTTGTATAGAGCTTGTAGTAGAGGCGGAGGGCGTTTTTTCATGTTTTTTAGAGACTGTCTTGTGGTAAAAAAGCAACAATAAGAGATTTTGTGGTTTTTTTACAAAAAAAAGTTGCGCTAAGTAATCTTATAACCTATAGTTTTTATCAAGCCCGCATAAGTGGGTACATTTAACCATTTAAAGGATTTAAAAAATGAAAAAGAATATTATTGCTCTAGCAATCGCTTCTGTTGTAGCTGCCCCTGTCGCAATGGCTGGTGCACCAACACTTTATGGCGATGTAAATATGGTTGTTGAACAAGTTAATGAAAAAAATTATGCTGGTAAAACAATTGACGCTACTTCTGGGACTCAAGTAAATTCTCGTGCCTCTAAGTTGGGTGTAAAAGGTTCTGAAGATCTAGGTAATGGTTTGAGTGCGGTTTATAAATTTGAATTTGAAGTTCAAATTGATGGAGCGAGCACTCTTAAAAACCGTAATCAATATGTCGGTTTAGCGGGTGGGTTTGGTACTGTTTTGATGGGGCGTCACGACACGCCATTAAAAATGACTCAAGGAACTGATTTATTTAACTTTTCACCGCTAGCGGATATTAAAGTGCAAGCGGGTGGTTTGGGTGTTACAGGAAGCGGTGGTGAAGATCGTTTATCTAACGTATTGGCATATGTTTCCCCTTCTTTTGGTGGAGTAACGCTAGTGGGTGCATTTGTTCCTAAAGAAACAGGTGGAGATCCAACAGAAGAGTCTTCTTTGGGTGATTTGATGTCATTTGCTGTTATGTATGGTTCAAAGAAAGAAGGTTTATACTTGTCAGCAGCGTATAACCTTTTCTCTGAAGAATTTCTTAATGCAGCAGATTCTGCTAATGAAGCACGTTTAGTTGCTCAATACTCAACAGGTGGCTTAGTTGCAAATGTGATGTATCAAAATTTTGATGGTAAAGCAATTGAAGATACGTTAAATGAAGGTGCAACGATTGGTGCTGGTGTGGCTTATAAAGCAGGAAACTTTACGCCTAGAGTACAAATCATGCAAGTTGATCGTAAAAACTCTGCTGTAAATACTAAAGCAGAAGATTCTTTTAACTACGCACTAGGTGTTGATTATGCGCTAGGTAAAAAGACTCGAGTGTATGCAGAGTATGCAATGCTTGATAATATTGATGGACTTAAAAAGACTAAAGCAGAACAAAGTGCTATCTCTATTGGTTTAAATCATAAGTTTTAATCAACGATTGGCGTAAGTCAATTTGATTAAAGTTTGTCAAAACCCCGTTTATATTATTTTATAAACGGGGTTTTTTAATTTTTATGAGAGAGCGTTATGGCAAAAAGGCAGTGTCAGCCTTGTACGGCATGTTGCGATGGCTGGGTTCAAATAAAGGTAAAAGGGTGTGAGGCGTATCCTGGTAAGCCTTGTCCGCAAAGTGGGGCTTCGGGGTGTACCGATTATGACAATCGTCCTGTTGATCCATGTCAAAAATTTAAGTGTGCTTGGGTAAAAGAAGGGTCTGTTTTGCCTGATGAGTTTAGGCCTGATGAGTGTGGTGCGCTTATGATAGAGCATATTTTGACTTGGCAGGGAATAAAGGTCGATTTAGCTGTACCGGTGGGACGAGAAATTCCTGAAAAAACCTTGGCTATATTGATGCAGTTGGCCGAAAAAAATATGCGCCCTTTAATTTACCAACAACAAGATCCAAGAAATAAAGAGCTGGAAAAAAACCCCCTAACTTTAGCGTATGGGCCTCCTGCCTTTCAGGAATGGGTATTAGAACAACAAAAACAAGGTAATCGTTTGTGGTAAAGTGTTATAGATTCTAAACGGAATGCATGTATTGTGTTGTAGGCTATTCAGCGTATTTGGGTACTGGATTATTACGTATTTTTTACAAGTAAAGGTTTGTGTATTGTGGTGAAAGATTCTGTGAATTGTTTAAAAAGAGTTAATCGTCCAGTTAAGTCTAAACAGTTTGGATTTGTCGTTTTAATGAGTTTACTGTTGCTTGTTGTAGGAGCAAGCCTTTGGTTTGCGACATCTGGCAATATTCGTTCTGAAACAATAAAACTGTCGAACCAAAGTAAACATATTTCTGACTTGCAAAAAATAAAAGAACGAATGTTGACTTACGCTGTTTTGCAACCAGAATTATTTACGACATCAGCTTTTATTCCAGGTCCAGGGTATTTGCCTTGTCCTGATACAAGTAATGACGCGGCAGGGGAAATGGATGCTTCTTGTGGTAATGATGTCACCAATAATGTAGTGGTTGGCATGATTCCTAATAAGGACACAGCACGTTTTTTTACATTTAATTCAAACCCGAGAGAGCAAGCGCGTTATTGGATGGCTTTAGATCCACGATATGCTGTTGTAAATACAGCTTATAATAATGTAGGTGGGCCAGGGTTTGCAGTGCAACGATATGCACCTTTAAACAGTAACGATCCTAACTTGGCTAGTTTGACGTTAGATGGGGTGGGAGATTATGTTATGGTTTTGATGTATTCAGGGGAGCCACTGGCAGGACAAAATCAGGCCAATAGAGGGGGGGCGGTTTACAATTTTCTTGAATTAGAGAATTCAAATGGCAATGCAAACTTTATTTCTGTTGGCCCGAACCGTAGACTCTTTAATGATTATGTGATTGGAATTACAAGAGAAGAGTGGCGTGCGGTAATGCTGAGCCGGGTAACAGATGATATAAATCAAGATGACGTACCAGATTTATGTATAAACTTGAATGAACCTACTTTAGGTGTTGCTGATACACCGCATTGGTTTGAAGCATGTAATTCATTGACTCCAGTTGGCGCAAATTGCCCAACAAACCCTGCGTTTGATGATAATAATCCTTTAGGGCAAAATTGGCGAGCCGTGCTGGGGTGTCCATGAAAAATATGATTTTTAAAAAAGGGTTTTCGATACTTGAAATAAGTATTGCATTGTTATTAATTTCGATTCTTTTATATGGTGTGTCCACTATTGTTCAAACAATGAGGGGGGTTGAGAAAAAAGCTGAAAATACCGCAATATTAACAGATGCGTATAATGCCTTAATAACCTTTGCGCAAGTTCAGGGGTATTTACCTTGCCCTGATACGACGGGAGATGGTCTTGAAAATCGTAGTGCCGTTGGTGCTGAAGCCTGCACGAGAACAACAGGAGAGTTGCCTTTTAAAATGCTAGGAATTGAAGAAGTAGATGCTTGGGATCAACCGCTTTATTATGCGGTTAATCAGCGAGCATCGGATGACGATGATATTGGTGATGTTGATAGTTCTGCAAGTTATTTTAATCGTAATACCGTGGCGGTAGGTGTTGATATGAATGCTCCTTTTTTTAGGTTACACACCCCACCTTTGGCAGGGGTTTCTGGTATTGGGAATTATATCATTTGTGCAGAAACAGCCAGTATTTGTGACGGGACAACGTTGCCTGTAGAGCAAATTGAAATGGCCGCCATTGCAGTGGTAGTGAGTTTTGGTGAAAATGGTGCGATGACTTGGGCGGGAGAAAGTTTGGATGTGGCTGAAACAGAAAATGCTGATAATGATCTGTTTTTTTGGCATGCGCAAGGGAGTTCTGTTGCAGGAAATGTATTTGATGATCAAATGATTTGGATAACTGCATTTGATCTTAAAAGTGCTATTTTGAGAACAGAGCGGAGTTTTCAACCGTGAAAAAAATATGTAGGAGTATTGTTATGAGGCAGAATCAACATGGTTTTACCATACTGGAATTGGCCATTGTTTTTACATTGATCGGCATTGTTTCTGTGGGAGCGATTAGCCTGTTTTCAGAGCAAAGAACCCATGCATTATGGCAAGAAAGCGATGAAAAATTACAGTTGGTTAAGGCGGCTTTATTAAAGCATGCAGAATTTAATAAGTTTTTACCTTGCCCTGATACTGATGATGATGGTCTTGAAAATCGTGAGGCAGATGGTCGCTGTAAAGTTGTTGAAGGTAAGGTGCCTTTTGATGATCTCAATTTGCCCTTGGCGAATGTACAAGACTCTTGGGGAAATACCTTTGTGTATATCATTAATCACAATGCTAACAAGGTTGCAAACATCACTAATTGCCCTGTTGATTCCGCGTGTTTTTTTAATAACATGACTTTGCCAGCATTTGATTTTAGCACCTTGCCTGTGATGGGTGATTCAGGGGTTGAGAACTTAACCGTTTGTAATGCTACGCCGTGTAGTGAAGCCTCTTCTGGGGCGACACTTATTGCAGATTCCGCGATTGTTGTATTGCTTGCATTGAATGAAAACGGCACTGTAACGGAAGAACTGGCATCTGAAGAAGCTGAAAATAAAGATGGAGACCTATTTTTTATTCAGAGGCGTTATTCAAAAGCACCGTATTTTGACGACTTGACTGTCGTGATTTCAGGCAATGAACTTAAAAAACGTACGGATATACAGGTCGTGCAAAACACAGTGACAGCACCGAATGTTGTACGGAACGGAAATAACGCCAACAATCTTGGTCAAGATAACATGACAGGAGGTGCTGGGCATAATATTCAAACGAAAGCCGTTGATACATGGGATTTTGACCAACAGTCTTTTGACTTTGGCTCCGAAAATGCAGGGGAAACCGTTACATTAACGTTTGATGCTGAAGTGATTGGAGGTTGGGAAGACGGATCACGATATTCTAATGGTGTACAGCATACACAAGACCAGTTTAAAGTGGGCATTAATGGCGACCTTCCTAATAGCAATACAATAGATGCAGAAGGAATGGAAGATTTTATTGATTCTCAAGAGATATTGGAAACGTTTACATATGACGATCCTTCTAATAATAACAGTACAGGCTATAATAACAATGCAAGTTGGAAAGAGTATGCAGAGTATGATGTGGTACTTGATGAAAATGGTCAAGTATCGGTCAACTTTATGGTAGGTTCAACCCATCAAAGTGAAGTTGTGAATATTTCTAATGTGATTGTGGCTTTATATAATTTACCGCCTTCTGTACCACCACTTCCCGACGTTAAGCCTGTTTCGAATGTGAACATGGGGGGGTTATAATGTTATTTCATAATAGAAAGCTATGTCGTAATAGCGGTTTTTCGCTCGTTGAACTCACCATTGTGTTAGCCGTGATAGGATTTATTGTTATGGGTGTGATGACAACTACAGGTGAGTTTCGGTCGGCTTCAAAAGTGGAGGAATCTCATTCCATTACAGCAAACCTTAAAGAAAAACTGTTAACCTTTGCCTTGGTGAATGGTTATTTGCCTTGTCCTGATACAAATACTCCACCCGATGGTGAAGAGGACAGAGTGGGGGAGGTTTGTGTTGGAACTAAGGGTGTTGTTCCTTACCTTAATTTAGGTTTGACGGTAGAAGAAGTTCAAGATAAATGGGGTAATTTTGTCTCTTATGCGGTTAATCAAGATGTAACAAATGCGACCTTGATTTGTGATGCGAATTCTTCGGCCAGTTATTTTTGTAATGCGAATACAAATTTTGCTGCATTTACTTTTCGCACGCCTCCTGTGGTTGGTAACAAAGGGGAAGGGAATTACACGGTTTGTAATAAAAATGCAACGAGCTGTGGTGGCGCAACGCCTAATGAAAACTTGTTATCGGATTCTGCCAGTGTTGTATTAGTTGCTTATAACGAAGATGGAGCTAGCGTGTTGGCAAATTGTACTGGTACGGCATGGATGGATGCTAATCGTGAAAATTGTGATAAAGATGTTTTTTATCACCGAGCTGAAATGACATCAGAAGAAAATAATTTTTTTGATGACACAATTTCCATGATTAGTGGTAATGAAATAAAAGCATTGTTATTAAGTCCGGTTACCTGGAACAAGACTGTCGGTGCTGGTGGCGGATTGCCGCCAACGTATCAGGGGTATACCTTGGATGCTGAAGATTTAGTTGAAAATGGAGGGCGGTATCAAGTTAAAGACGATTCAAATGCAACCGCTACAGAAAATACAGATGTTATTGTGGTCAATAAAAATGTGACGACAGCGCTTGATTTAGGCCGTGGAGATGACCAAATTACAATTGGAAACGATTTATCTTCTGAGTTAGTTTACGACAATGTGACAGGCAGTGTGATTGATATTGGTACACAAGCTCAACTGAATACTGGAGAGGGGGATGATACGGTTTACATTGTAGGAGAGGCGAATTCAGATGTCTATTTAGCCAAAGGAAATGACGTTTTTATTTTAGGAACGAACTTAACGCAATTCCTGAGTGCTGGCGAAGGAGACGACAAGGTTTGGATTCAAGGCAATGTTAAATCAAGTGCCAGTTTTACGCTTGCTTCAGGGGATGATGTGGTTTGGTTAGGTAAAGCAGAAAATAACGATGAAGCCTCAAGTGGTGGAGAGATACAAGCCTCTATTGATGGTGGTGATGGTCATGATGTTTTGGTATTGGAAAATATGACAAAATCTGAATGGGAGTTAAATACGAATCTTCAAGCAGAAATCAAGAATTTTGAAGTGGTTTTTTTCCGTGCTGACGAATCCAAAAATCGAGAATATATCGCGCCTCTATAGCATAACCAAGATAATATAGCCAAAATTTGTCGTTAAGTTTTTAATTTTGCAGAGCTTCTCTAAGCAACGATCTCATATTGGCTGCTTGCTGAAAAGTTACAATTAAAGTTTATGATGACCCTGCCGATGTTAAATTAGGTGGGGTTTTTTTATGTGTTTTATTTAACCCAAATCCTTACATAGAAACACGAATCTATCGCAACCCTTTGAAAAATCTAGAATTTTAAAATATTCCGCCGAACCTATGGGTGCGACTGCATATTTAAAAACCCTAGGTTTTCCAAATGCTTACACTATTTTTCACGTTTCTATGTAAGGATTTGGGTTTAAGTTTTTGATTGCTTTTTTACCTGAAAATCAGGATAAAAAGGTAATCAAAAAAAGTAAGTGTTTATAGCATGAAAGGTCTAATTTATAGAGGGGTCACGCATAGTTTTGCGGATTTTAAATTTGACAGATTACTTTATAATGAAGTTGAGTTTAAGAAGTTGAGTTTAATTTTGTTTATCAGGGCTTGTTCAGAGTTTTCTTAAGCTTAAGTGTCTAACAAGAATGAATAGGATTCGTTATGGCGAATAACATTAAAAATAAAAAAAACGTCATTAATCAGGCCAGCTCTAAGCAGGCAGGTTTTGCTATTTTAATGGGGTTGCTCGTGTTGGTGTTGGGTGCTGCGGCTTGGTATGGTACAGCGGGTAATATGCGCACGGAACAGATGAAATCTGAATTACAGAGTAATAAACTTGCTGAATTACAGAGAATAAAGCAAAAAATGTTGGCTTATGCCGTATTAAATCCAGAGCTATTTGATGATGATGTGGCTGATAATACTCATACTTCAATTCCAGGGATAGGGTATTTTCCATGTCCAGATGCCAATGGGGATGGTATTAGTTCTACGGGCTGGAATTGTCTAAGACCAAGCCGCTTTTTTGCGATGGGTTGGATTCCTCATCGTAATGTTGCACAGCATGTTCCATTTTTATCTACTCAGCAACCAATAGAAACGAGGCGTTACTGGTTTGCTGTGGATACCCGGTTTGTCGTGGATAATCAAAGAATGGCTTATGCTCGAGGTTTGACTGTTTCAAGGCGTTTTGCTCCACTCAATCTTTTAACGCCCAGCTTAGTTGATACGGCAGGTGTTTCTAATTGTGATGAGACCGTACCGCCGCCGACTTGTGTGAGACCGTTAACATTGGATGACCGAGATGAAGACATTGTTATGATTTTATTTTATGCGGGGGATCCTATTGATATCGGTGGTCGTTACCGAGATATTAATCGGGAGCGTAGACGTTCCTTAGAAATCCCTATATATTTAGAGCAACCCGATATAAGTACCTATAACTGGAATCAAGCGAGGAGAATTTCAGGCAGGTTTATTTCTAAAGGCAATGGTGTGGATCCTTTTAATGACATTGTGATAGCGATTACCCGCGAGGAGTGGGATGCGGTGATGTTGAGTCGGGTTGCGAGGGATGAAGATAGGGATCTTAATGAAAATGGCTTGCTGGATGCAGAAGAAGATCTTGATGGAGATGGTTTTCCAGATGGCAACCCTGTACCTGATGGAGTGCCTGACTTATGTGTTTTAGTTAATGCAAATATTTCGGTAAAACAAAAAAACAGTTGGTTTAATGAATGTCGTTATGATGGCGGGAGCCCACCAAGATATGATTGTGCTAATACTCCAGGTCAGCCTACTAATATAGAAGGTCAAAATTGGCGCGATGCGTTAGGGTGTCCATTATGATTTTTACAGTTTCACATTCAAGAACACAAGATAATCGTGGTTTTTCATTACTGGAATTGGTGATTGTGCTAGCGATAGTTAGCATTTTTTCGGTCGTGACAGTAAACATAGGAAAAAACACAAGGGAATATGATGGTTTAACAAAAAATGAAATTTATATGAATACGGTTCAAGAAAATTTAATGACGTTTGTTAAAGCTAACTTCTTTTTGCCTTGCCCTGATGTGGATGGAGATGGGGTAGAGGATCGCACAAATGTGGCGCCTTTTGAATGCGAAGCATCAAGAGGTAGAATTCCATTTTTAGACATAGGCGTTTCAGCAACGGATGCATGGAATCAGCCACTTTTTTATACCATAAATGCGAGGGCTGATAATGCTGGTGACATACAAAATGCGAATGAATCCGCCAGTTATTTTAATAATGGTTTAGCCCTTGGACAACCTGCTCCAGTGTTTAATTTTACAACACCTCCAATGAATGATGATGCTGGAACGGGTAATTATCAAGTTTGTGGAGAAAATACATCGCTTATATCGGGTTGTACGGAGGACTTTTTCATTGCAACGGCGGTTATTGCTGTGGTTGTGAGCTTTGGTCAAAATGGTGCAGCAACTTGGAAAGAGTTTGATTCAGGTGTTAATGCTGGTTTAGATGCCGCTGAAACTGAAAACGTCAATAGAAGTAATAGGCTATTTTGGTTGGCACCTGGCTCTCAGAGAGAAGGTCAAAATTTTGATGATCAGCTGTTTTGGATTACAGGTTGGGACGTAAAGTCTGCCGTGATTTCGTCAGGTGGAAGTTTGTAAATCTTGTTAAACCCGAATCTTCATTTTTTTAGAAGCTTGAGGAATTAAGGATGTTGAAGGAGCTTGATATGAAAAATTTAATAAAACAAAATGGGTTTACGTTAGTTGAACTTGCAGTCGTTTTGGGTATTGTTTCAGTATTAGCCATTGGATCCGCCACTTTGTTTACTGAGCAAAAAGTAAATATTGGACGAGAGTCGAGTGAAGAAAAATTAAAAACCGTTAAAGTTGCGTTATTGAAATTTGTGGAAAAAAACCACTATTTACCCTGTCCAGATACCGATGCGCTAGGTGATAGAAGTTTTGGGACAGAGAATCGTTTTAATGAGACCACTAATTTAGATACTTGTGTTGCCAGTTATGGTACGGTTCCTTTTAAAATGTTAGGTTTGTCACAACTAGATGTGATGGATTCATACTCTAATATGTTACATTATGCGGTAACAGGCGGGGTAACATCTTCGGCAGACATTACGGATTGCCCAACGAATTCAGCTTGTTTTTTTAACCATAATACAACGCCAGCATTTGATCACACCACGCGACCTGTTTTTGGTGATACTGGAGCAAAAAATCTTGAGTTATGTGCAGGTCAAAGTTGCTCTGGATCTGATTTATTAGCGCGTGGTTTAATTGCCGTTATATTAGCTTATAATCAAGATGGAGGAGAGACAACGGACTTAAATGCTGAGGAAGTTGAAAACAAAAATAACAATCTCAGGTTTGTAAAATCACCATACCTTGACGAGAATGGACATTTTTTTGATGATTTAGTGATTACTATTTCAGGAAATGAAATAAAGCGTGAGAATGAAAGAAAGTATCAAAAAAACAGCATTGAAGTGGACGTTAATTTAAAGATTACAGGAAATGATTTAAAGGATATGGGAGACACCCGAGTTGGAGGCGTGGGCACAAATGTTTGGACGGACGATGTGATTTGGGATGAAGCGGAACAAACGTTTTCTTTTGGTGAAGATGCAGCCAATAAAGAAATTGTCCTTACTTATGATACCTATGCAATAGGAACCTGGGATCAACCAGGAGGGAGTAACTCTCAAAACGTCACCAGTGATACGGCGACGGTAAGCAGTAATGGCGACCTAGTAAAAGAGTATAAATATGAACATAAAGATAACACTCAAACAGGGCAAATTGAAGTAACCTACCGTGATATTGCAAATGATCCAAATGGCAATAGTACCATCACAAGAACGGTCGATTATTGGGAAGACTCGACAGAAGTCATTGTGGAAACGGACAGCGAAGGCAAAGTAAAGTTGGAATTTGCGGTAGGCACAACCGCTAATTATGAAACCATTGATTTTAGCAATATTGAATTAACCTATTATAACACGCCCCCGCCTCTTCCTGAGTTGCCCAAAATCAATCCTATTTCTAATATTACACAAACAGAGGGTTTGCAATGAATTCGCTAAAACGCCAATCTGCTGGTTTTACGTTAATAGAGCTTGCGATTGTGCTGACAATTGTGGGTGTTTTGACAACAGGGGCTTTGTTTGGGCTGGGAGAGTTTAGGTCGGTTCAGCATGTTAAAGAAGGCGTGCAAAAAATGGACAAGATCAGAACACAACTGCTGTTATTTGGTCAAGTAAATAAATTTTTGCCCTGTCCTGATACGGATTATGATGGATTTGAAAATCGAAACGGCAAGGCTTGTAGTAAGGTTGTAGGTACACTGCCTTATGTTAATTTAGGATTACAGCGAGAAGATGCACAAGATGCCTGGAATAATTTTATTCGGTACGCCATTAATCGCAATGCAAATAATGATGTTTTCATTTGTGATCTGACAGAATCGGCCAGTTATTTTTGTAACCCCGGTTTTGGTCAAGAAATTCAGTTTAGTTTGACAGAAACGCCCCCCCTAAGCGGAAACTTGGGAAATGGAAATTATACCGTTAACAACGCCAGTAATTCACCCATTGAATCCGCCAGTATTATTTTAGTTGCCTATAATAAAGATGGTCAGCGTACACTGTTGAACTGTAATGACAGTAGTGGTGCCACCCTAGAAAATTGTGATGAGAATGAACGTTATCAAATAGGCGTTAAATCCTCTGATGAAGCGGCATTTTATGATGATATTGTGCTTGGAATTAGTGGTTATGATATTAAGAACGCCTTGCTCGGTAAAACCATTGTTTGGGACGATTACCCAACAAGTTCAGGTCTTTTAGTGCCAACGTACGAAGATTTTGATATAACGGCTGATGATGAACAATCAGAAATCGCAACTGGAGGAGATGATGTTGTCATCGTGAACAGAAATGTTGATTCCGAATTGAATTTAGGCGCAGGGGATGACTATATTGTGATTGGCAATAACTTAAATGAGTCATCCGATTTAAAGACAGAAAGTGGTAATGATACTGTGTATATTGTGGGCTTTGCTAAATCAAGGGTTTTATTGGGAGATGGGGATGATGTTTTTGTGTTGGGAACCAATTTAACCAAAGAAATTGATGCCGGTTCTGGCAATGATAAAGTGTGGGTTCAGGGAGATGTTGAATCGGGATCAACCTTTCATCTTGGCACGGGAGATGATCTTGTTTGGCTTGGTAAAAAAGAAGAGCAAGAAGATGGACTTTTCACCCCGAGTGGTGGCGGAGTATATGACAGAATTTATGGTGATGAAGGGTATGATATTTTAATATTAGAAAACATGAGTAAAGCAGAATGGGAGGCAAATAGTGTTTTTCAAAGTCTTATTGTTGGTTTTGAACTGGTTCTGTTTAGCCCAGATACAATAACGAATGAGAGAGAATATGTTAGCTTACCATAAAGACAAATACTTTCATTCTCAGTCAATCTTTCTTAGTCAGTCTTTTAGAGAAACAGGTAAATGGACGTAAGCTTGAAGAAGACTAACATTCTTTTGATTGATGATAATCCCGCTTTAAGAGGCATGTTAGGATTTTCATTAGAATTGGAAGGTTATGTTGTTATTGAAGCAGAATCAAAATCAGAGGCGATTGCCGCTTTAAAAGAGCAATCTATTTATATTATTATTTTAGATTTAGGAATGCCACCCAACCAATATACGCCAGAAGAAGGGTTGGCTGTTTTGGATTGGTTATTAGCCAATCAGCCTGAATCTAAGGTAGTAATACTAACTGGGCAAGGTGATGAAAAGGTGTCGTATTTAGCACTTAAAAAAGGCGCATTTGATTTTCTGGAAAAACCTGTAACGGTTGAAGCGCTTTTGGTTGCCGTTAAACGAGCCTGCCTGTTTTACAATCAAAATAAAAAACTCAAGCAGCAAGAAGGCATTCAAAAAGTTCAAATAGAGGTAAATTTAGGGCAAGGGGTAAAAGAAACGCGTAATCAGGCCGAACAAAAATTGGTTAAACAAGTGTTGGCTGACACTGAGTTTAATGTGCACGAAACCGCACGACGTTTAGGGTTAAAGCGAGAAAATGTATATTACTTGATTAAAAAATACCATCTAAAACGAGATGATGTCCCCTCTACGGAGAAAGGTTAAATAATGTCTGCTTCTGAGCCATTATTTGTTATTCACTGGTTATGGCTTGGGTTAGTGTTGCTCGGTGTTATGCTTTTTTTTACCGCGTATTATTTTCGACGTCAATCCAAACGCTTAAGTCAAGCATTAGCGGATTTGTACACACTGAATCAAATTGTAAAACAAGATGCCCTGGATTTTTTTGATCAAGCATGGCCTATTTTAGAATCTGTAGGTTGCTTAAAACTAGAAGCAAATATTGAATGGTTTGGTGAAAAGAAACACATTGTTTTTGGAGATCAAACAGGTGTTCTTGGCAAAAAACAAGTATTTAAAATTGCCAGAGATGACATGAGTTTTAAGTTAGAAATCATGTTAAATCGTAAAGCAACAGAGCCAGAAAGTTTGTCTTTTTTAGTGATAAAGACATTTATTTATGTTTTAGAGCAAAACCTGGTTTTAAAACAGGCCGAAATTTTAACCTCTCAAAAAAGGCTAGAGCGTTATCAACTGTTTGTACAGCATGAAATTAAAAACATTGCCCAATTTATTCAATTACTGTGCGATCAACTTAATATGATTCAAGGAGATGCCGATAAAATTCGTTTAATTAATACACTACATCAAACCTTACCCACAATGTCTGAAAGAGCGCAAAAAACCATTTTGCACATGAAGAAACCCTTGTTACAAGAATATGAATACAGTGAATGTAACCTAGCATTAGTCGTGCAAGAAGTGGTTGATATGAATTACTTGAGTGCAGAGATCACAGGAGAGTCTGATGTTTATTTGCCTAAAGCACTTTTAATTGAAGTCTTTAAAAATATTTTAGGTAACTTTAGAGACCATGCATTAACAGAGCGTTTGATTCATATTAACATCTATTCTAAAGTCGAAAAAATATATGTGAGTATTCGTTGTCAACGAGACAAACAACAAAATGATTTAATACCAGAACGACTGTTTGAACCTTTTTGGACAACCAGTGAAAGTGGCTTAGGATTAGGTTTATTTTTAGCAAGAGAGTTATTAAAACAAATGAATGGTCAAGTGACGTTTGAACAAGAGTCGGATTCATTTAGTTTTTTGGTTTTATTGCCAGACCGTCAGAGCAGTAAATAACATTTTAGGCAATCTTAATAACGTCGGATAGGTGACGATCATGAAAAAAACGAACAAACTTCAAAAAGGCTACGGTTTAGTTGAGCTTGCTATGTCACTTGCTATTGTTGCCATTTTAATGGGTGGACTGTTTTTTGGAAAAAGTCTGATTGAAAATGCAAAGATGAAAGCCGTGATTAATGAATTTGATAGTTTTTCTCAAGCATACTTTACCTATCTAAAGCGCATGGGTCGTCCACCAGGTATGTGGGTTACCTCGTATTATGGTACACTCGATCAAATTAGGCCCGAGCAGATGATGAGCGATTTATTTGAAGAAGGTCTGATTGTGGCTCCAGACTCTACGACATCTTCGACTGGAGAACGGTTTGCACTTAATCCTTATGGTGGGAAGTGGTATTTTGCTTCTAATGGTAATGTTCCTCCAATTTATGCAGGGAAAGGAATTCAAGAGGAGATGTTTGGTAATCGTTTGAGAATTTGTACAAATTATCTTCCCACTTCTGTTGCACAAGGCATTGATACTAAATTAGATGATGGTGTACCCAATACGGGGAATATAATGAGTTTTATGGGGGGCGTTGTAACGGATTATGCAACGGTGGATTCTAAGCTTGCACTGGAAAGCGCTTCAAACCAAAGACGTGCTTTGATGGTATGTAAAATAATATAGAGACCTTTCTAACAAAAGAATGAGTCGTTAACAATAAAATTGAATGTTACTGAAATATATTTAGCTGTTTTTTAAAAAATAAGAGGGGGGGTAAAAAATTTTTACTCTTTTTTTAAATTTTAAACCTCGTTAGAATGAAACCGTATTCAAAAAAATCGTATATTTAAATTAAAAAAGGAAGTTGTTATGGAAACAAATAATACACAAAATCAAAAAGGGTTTACACTGGTTGAAATCGCCATTGTATTGGTTATTATCGGTTTATTATTAGGAGGGGTATTAAAAGGGCAAGAGTTGATTACTAACTCCAAAATTAAAAGTGTGGCATCTGATTTTGATGGTATTGCAACGGCTTATTATGCATACAGAGATCGTACGGGAGAGGTTCCTGGTGACAGCGATAAAGATGGTATTATTGACGAAACGGAAGCAGCAGGTGGTTTTTGGTCTCAGTTAAGAGGTCAAGGATTCATTAAAGGAGCATCAAGTGTTATATCTGGTCCTGTTCATGCGTTAGATGGTAACTTTTCTGTTTTAGGTGGTGCTTCAGGTGCAATGTTTATAAAAAATCATATTTGTGCAAATAAAATAGAGCCTATTATTGCAAAAGGAATGGATATTAAATTGGATGATGGTGATGCCACAACGGGTATTATTAGAGCTGGAACGGCAATAGGGACAGCAACAAGTGGTGCTTATAGCGGTACAGATGTTCTTTTTGTTTGTCGAGAATTATAGCGCTATTTAAAAGACGATGTTTAAAGCCCGCTTAATGCGGGTTTTTTTGGTTTTACGGTTAGGGTTTTTATGAATGATTTACATTGGAATCAATCCAAAAAAATAAGTACACGATTGAGGGGTGTTTTTATAAAAAATGCACTGGTTGTTTGGATTGGGTTGATTTTAACGGCTTCACTTTATGCAGGGAAAAATGGGGGGGGCAGTGGGTGGTATTTGCCTTTTAATATGGTTGTTTGGTCGGTGGTTTGTCTCTTCATTATGACGACGTTTATTAAAGTGTTTTATCACCAGCGACTGGTTGCCTCTAAGATGGTGCTTTATTTTTGCATCATGCTGCTTGGTATTTTGTTAGCGGGGTCGGTGTTTGCCAATATTCAAAGTGATGTTTGGCTGCAAACCGTATTGGCTTTTGGGGTGGTGGGGCTTTTTTTCTGGTCGCTGTTTCAATACCCGCTTACACAGCGTCATTTTATATATATATTGGTTGTACTGTGTGTTGTGGGGTTTGTTCAGTCTTTAATCGCGATCGTGCAAAGCCATGATGTGTATCGTGCGGCTTATGCCCTTGTTCCTTACGAGGCGTTTCGGTTCAGTGGCGATCGCCCTTTAGGCAATTTTCAGCAAGTGAATATGTTGGCTTCCTTTTTGTCACTGGTGTTGGTGACGACGTTGTATTTGATGTTGAGTCGCGTTTTTTTAAATGGCAGTCGCGTGTTTAATATTTGGTTGTTTTTAGTGGTTTTGTCGTCTTTTTATATTTTATTGTTAACGGGATCTCGATCTGGATTATTAGCCTTTATCGTTGCGGGCATCTGTATGCTGGTTGCACGACAACGTTTTTTACGGCAACACAGGGTCTTGTTTTTAATTTGGCTTTTGGCCTTGGTCTTGGCTTTTGTATTAAGTGTGTATTTTCCTGGACAAGCATTGGGCTTAGAGTTTGTGTTGGAAAAAACGGGGGGGCTTTCTGAGGGGGCAAGGTTTTTTCTTTACCAGTACAGCCTTAAGCTGTTTATGGACTCGCCTGTTTTTGGGCTGGGTATTGGTCATTTTATGACACCGTTTGCAGAGTATATTCGAGCGGAGCAAAATACCGCATTAATGACAATGCGTTTTACACATCCTCATAATGAATGGCTGTATTGGATGTTGCAAAGTGGCTGGGTGGCTTTGTTGTTGCCCTTGGCGTTTGCGGGAGTCTATGGCGTTTATTTATTTAAACGGAGTTACGCTTATGCTTTTATGGTTTTGGCGTTGTTGTTGCCTTTTTTAATCCAGTCTCAGCTTTCGTATCCTTTTACCTTGTCCAGTGTGCATCTGTTTTTGTTGCTCTTTTTTCTTTATGTGGGGGGGCGCTTTGTTACAAAAACATGGGGTTTTTCTGTAAACAAAGCACTAAAGATATTATTAACCATGGTAGCAATACTTTTAATTGGTATGATTTTTTACGGCACATGGCATTCCTTAAAAAGCATTAAAGAAGTCTATATTTTTGAAAACAGTTTGCTTTATACTCAATTCCAAACCAAAGAAGAGATTGCGAATCAACGGTATTTGGAACATGCAACGTATCACCTTTTATATCGGGAAGATGCGGTAAAAGCCATGAACAGCATGGTTGAGAAAGCCATTAAAACCAATAATAAATACGATTTAAATCAATTTATTGGATGGGCAACAACGCGAATGGATAGGGGGGGGGAGAAAATTTCTGAACAAACATTGTGGAATTTGGCAAAGGTGTATCTGGCGTTGGGGCAAACCAGTCAAGTGGGCGAGGTGGCACAACAATGGTTGAAAAAATATGGCGTTGTGTTAGATATGGCTGAATTACAGAAGCAAGTGGATGCGATTAAACACTCTACGGAGTCGGAGTTGTAGGAGCCGTTTCATGTTTATTAAGGGATTAGGATGAGGTTTTTGATTTCATTGAGTAATTTGGTTAATGCGCCACTGTTTTGTTTAAAGCTATGATGGGCTTTTTGGCCAAGTTGTTGGCAGGTTTGTGGGTTGTGGTATAGCTTAATAAGTGTTTTGCTGAGGTCATTTGGTGTTGGGGTGATGTTGAGTGCGCCTTTTTGTGAAAAGGTGTCGAACAAGGCTTGTAGGTTGCTGTAAAAAGGGCCAGATAGTACGGGTTTTTTGAGTGCGGCGGGTTCTAAAATGTTGTGTCCGCCAAAGGGAACAAGGCTACCACCAATAAAGGCCACGTCGCAACTGGCAAACCAGGTCATGAGTTCGCCTGTGGTGTCGGCGAGGTAAACTTGGGTTTGTTCGGTAATGGGGTGGTGTTGGCTGCGTAGGGCAAAACGAAGGCCAGAAGCTTTAATTTGTTGAGCCACTTGGGCAAAGCGTTCGGCATGGCGTGGCACTAAAATTAATAGGGGGGCGGGGGTGTTAGCGGGCAGTGCACGGATGAGTTGTTGGTGCGCTTGTAAAATTAATTGTTCTTCTGAAGGTTGGTTGCTTTCTGGGTGGGCATGAGTGCTGGCGGCAACCCAAATAAAGCGATTGTTGAGTTGTTGGCTGTTTTTCCATTCTTTGGCCTGTTGTTCTAGGTTGGGCGCCAAGTCTAAATCAAATTTGAGATTACCCAGGGTTTTAATTTTATCGGGGTGTGCACCGAGTTGTTGAAAGTAGTTTGTGTCGGCGGGAAATTGTGTGGCGATAAATTGGGTTTGATTGAGGGCATTTTGAATTATTTTCCCCCCCCACTTTTGGTAAGCTAAAAAGGATTTTTTTTTGAGTCGTGCGTTGACTAATATAATGGGTATTTTACGTTGTTTGCACGATTGATAGAGGTTTGGCCAAATTTCAGTTTCAACCATAATGACTAATTTAGGTTGGATTTGCTGAAGAAAACGGTTTATCGCAAATGGGTAGTCGTAAGGTATCATTTGGTGTTGAATTTGAATGGGAGCAAATTGCAAGGCTTGTAATGCGCCTTGTGTTGAACCGCTGGTGACGGTTAATGGCAGACTGGGATAGGTTTGTTTGAGCCGTGAAAGCAAGGGAAAAATTGAGCGAGTTTCGCCGACAGAAACGGCGTGAATCCAAATGCCACCCGTTTGAAAGGTTTGTCGATTCCAGCCAAATCGTGAGCGAAAGCAGTCTTGAATGATTGGGGTATTTTCTGAGCAAGCCGTGGCTTGTTTTTGACATCGTCTCCAACCATGGTATGCAATAAAGGGCAATGCAAGGTGGGTAATTAAACGATAGGTAAATAGGTTCATTAAGCTGGTTTATCCATTTAAATCGTAAATTTGAATCACTCCAACGAGTTGTGCGTTTTCTTCGACCAAAAGAGAGGCGATTTTATGGGTGTTCATTAACTCTTCTGCTTCGGTTAATCGCGCTTCACTGGAGATGGTTTTGGGTTGGCAGCCCATAATGTCTTGAGCGGTGAGAGACATAAAGTGTGCGCCGTCTTTTTCCATGTGACGACGCAGGTCGCCATCGGTAATAATGCCTTTTCCCTGATCTACAATGCACAGGCCTAATCGCGCTTCATTCATTGTGTGAATGACTTCTTTCATGGAGGCATTGCGACAGATAAGGGGGAGGTTTTTGTGTGTCATTTCGTGTTTAACCTGGGTCAATAGCTTGCGACCTAAGCTGCCCCCAGGGTGAAAACGCGCAAACTCATGAGGTTGGAAATTACGGGCTTCCATTAAGGCGACGGCCAGCGCATCGCCCATGACTAAAGTGGCGGTAGTGGATGAAGTGGGGGCAAGTTGATGGGGACATGCCTCTTTGGGCACGGCAATGTTTAAGTGAAAATCGGCATTTTGTGCGAGTGTTGATTTGGGGTTATTGGTCATGGCAATGACCGTGTTACTATTGTCTTTTAAGAATGGCATTAGGCGAATCATCTCTTCGGTTTCACCGGAGTTAGACAGTGCTAAAAAAATGTCTTCGGGTGAGACCATGCCAAGATCCCCATGAAATGCTTCGCCTGGGTGCATGAAGAAACAAGGGGTTCCTGTACTGGCAAAGGTGGCCATGATTTTTTTACCAATCAGTCCTGATTTGCCCATGCCACAAATGACTACGCGGCCTTGGGTGTTTAAAATGGCTTGTACACTGTGATTAAAGTCGTCGGTTAATTGCGCTTTTAGGTGTGAAATGGCATCGGCTTCAATGTCAAATACTTGTTTGGCGATGGTTTGATAATTTAAGGGCTTGGATGGCATAATAAGTGTTCTCTAAGTTTGTATTCTCTTAAAAACGATACGCTAAGTGTAAATTGTGAAAATCGGTTCCAGGGTTGGGCATTTCAATTCCTGCATTGGATATATGAAGGTAACGATAACTGATTTCCCACTGTTTGTGTTTGATGCCTAAACCAAAAATACTGCCAAATTGGAGTTGGGTGGATTTGTATTCGTTTTCAATCACAATGTTATCAAGTAAATAAGGCCCGCCGCCCATTTCAATAAAAGGGGTATATGTCATCTGTTTGGGTTGATAGTGAAAAATGGGGGTGATGCCTAAAATATAGCCAAACTCATTTTGTGGGTTATTTTGTGTTGACCACCATTTTTGCACACTGCCTTCTAATCGGCCAACGACTTCCCATGAGGGGGTTTCATATATTTTCTCGTTCCAGTCTGCACCAAGGCTGATGCGCAGTTGTTCTGTACTGCGGTCTGCGCCAATATCCAAACTAAAGGTTAAGGCGTTGGTATTGAGGTTGGGGTTTAATGTACAAGGTGCTTTGCCTTGGTAGCAAGCCAGTCCTAAAGAACCCAGTGCGCCTAAAATAGCGAATGACATTAGGTCATTATTCTCTTGTTTCGCCTGAAGGGGCGGGGGTAAAAATAGGCTTAAAACAACGGTGAGAACGGCCGTGTTGAAAAATAGGGCTTTTGAAGCAACCATGTAAAAGGAATCCTGATAAAATAGTTCGATTATTTTAGTCGAAATGAACCTGTTATGGCTAGTTTTGAAGAACTGAATTTGGTACCAAGCTTATGCAAGACTTTTCACACTCTAAAATTTTGGTGGTTGGCGATGTGATGCTCGACCAATATTGGATGGGACGGGCGGGGCGTATTTCGCCAGAGGCACCCGTGCCAGTGGTGACGGTGGCTGAGCAAGAAGTGCGTGCGGGTGGGGCGGCTAATGTGGCGTTAAACATTGCCACACTTGGTGCAACGGCACACTTGATTGGTGTGGTGGGTAAACAATCTGTTCAATCTGCTGATAAGATAAGTGAGATGGACGAGCATGGTAAACTGTTAGAGCAGTTGATGCTTCAAGCGGGTGTGGCGTGCAGTTGGGTTTTGTCTGAAAGTGGTACGATTTGCAAGTTACGTGTGCTGAGTCATCATCAGCAACTGATTAGAATGGATTTTGAAAATCCCGTACCTGAAGCCCCTGCGAAGGCGTTGGTTGAAAAAGTCAAACAACAATTACCGCATTACGATGTATTGGTGATTTCAGATTACGCTAAGGGGGCGTTGCAGTTTGTAGAGCCGATGATTGCGGCGGCCAATGCATTGAATATTCCTGTGCTGATTGATCCAAAAGGTCAAGATTTTACTCGTTATCGGGGAGCAACCTTAATCAAACCCAACCAGAGTGAGTTTGAAGCGGTTGTGGGCAAGGCCGTTAGTTCGGCCGAGGTGGTTTCTAAAGCGGAAGATTTCATTAAAATATTGTCTCTGGATGCTTTATTGGTGACACGCAGTGAGCATGGCATGGCGTTGATTACTCAAAAAGACAAACCTTATTTATTGCAGTCGCAAGCACAAGAGGTGTTTGATGTGACGGGAGCGGGTGATACTGTGATGGCAACATTGGCAACTGGATTTGCATCGGGCATGACGTTGCAAAATGCGGTGCATTTAGCCAGTCAAGCGGCCAGTATTGTGGTGCGAAAAGTGGGTACTTCCACCGTATCAAAAGCAGAGTTGGATGAGACGATTAAAGCCTCTATGCGTCATCAAGGTTATGTGGCGTTAAATGAAAATGAGTTGCTTGAACTGGTTAAGGTTGCGCAAAACGCTGGCGAGCGTGTGGTGATGACTAATGGGTGTTTTGATTTGTTGCACAGCGGGCATGTACGTTATTTAAATGAAGCGGCTAAATTGGGTGAACGCTTGATTGTGGCGGTAAATTCCGATGCTTCTGTACAGCGACTTAAAGGCGATACACGCCCTGTTGTACCGTTGGCTGGACGAATGGAATTATTGTCGGCATTAAGTTGCGTTGATTGGGTTGTGCCATTTGATGAAGAGACACCAGAACGTTTGATTTGTAAATTAACCCCAGATGTATTGGTGAAGGGCGGCGATTATAAGCCAGAAAATATTGCGGGAGCGCAATGTGTTTGGAATGCAGGCGGTCAAGTGGAGATACTCTCTTTTTGGGAAGGGTATTCAACCTCTAATATGGTCACGAAAATTCAAGCATCTGAGCTGTTGGAAGCAAGTTCGAAAAAGGCCGTTGAATGAAAATAGAGTTTGATCATGCATTGTTGGAGCACCAAAAAGCCATTCAATCCGTATTTAACCAGTCAGAGGTGATTGAGCAGGTGGTGAATAAAATCATTGCCTCTATTAGGGGGGGGGGAAAAATTATTTGGCTTGGCAATGGTGGAAGTGCCGCCGATGCACAGCACATGGCCGCTGAATTAATGGTGCGTTATGTTAAAAATCGTCAACCCATTGCTTCGATTGCTTTAACCACAGATACTTCAATCTTAACTGCGCACAGTAATGATTATACCTTTGACTCTGTGTTTTCACGGCAAATAAAGGGGTTGGCGAATCCAAATGATGTCGTGATTGGATTGTCCACGTCAGGCGAGAGCATTAATGTGGTTAATGCCATTGAAGCAGCCAATCAAAAGGGGTGTTTTACGGTGGTGATGACAGGGGGGGGAGAAAATTCGTTAAAGAATCTTGCAAACGTGTGTTTTTGTATTGATTCCAGAGAGACGGCTAGAGTGCAGGAAGCGCATGGTGTTTTGAGTCATTTGATTTGTGAAGGGTTGGACTCTGTTTTTGATTAAATTTAGAGTCATTACAATTTAAGAGTCGTTATAGTTGAGAAAAAGTTTAAAAGGTTTTTTATGTGTGGAATAGTTGGTGGGGTTGCAGAAAGAAATATAGTGCCTATTTTAGTGGAGGGGTTACGTCGTCTTGAATATCGTGGTTATGATTCTTCGGGTGTTGCAATATTGCATTGTGCGATGAACTCGGTGTGTCAGATTCAACGTCAACGTGCATTAGGAAAAATTAAGCAGTTAGAACAAAAAATTGCCAGCTCTTCAGATACGTTTTCTGGGCGCATTGGTATTGCTCATACTCGCTGGGCAACCCATGGTGTTCCTTCTGAGAGTAATGCACATCCCCATATTTGTAATGAAAAAGTAGCGGTAGTGCACAATGGCATTATTGAAAACTATCAGGCACTCAAGGCCATCCAAACCACACAAGGGTATCGCTTTACCTCAGAAACCGATACTGAAGTGATTGCCCATGCGGTGCATTTTCAGTTAGAGGATGCTCAAGGTGATTTGTTAAAAGCCGTAACTCAAGCTGTGCAACAGTTTGAAGGTGCTTATGCTTTGGGTTTGATCGCACTGAATGATCCTGATACTTTAATCGCGGTTCGAAAAGGCAGCCCTTTAGTGATTGGTGTAGGTATTGGTGAGTATTTTATTGCATCAGATGTGTCTGCACTGTTGCCTGTGACTCAAAGTTTTATTTTTTTAGAAGAGGGTGATGTTGCCAAAATTCAAAAAGAGGCATTAACTATTTTTAATGCGCAAGGGGTGTCTGTAAAAAGAGAGATTAAACAATCAAGTTTGTCTGCTAGCGCAGTAGAACTCGGTGAATATCGTCATTACATGCATAAGGAAATATTTGAGCAACCGCAAGCGGTTATGGATACTTTAGAAGGGCGCATTGCTCAAAGTAGCGTACTCATCTCTGCTTTTGGTTACCAAGCCGAAGCCGTTTTTAAATTAATTCAGCAGGTTCAAATTATTGCTTGTGGCACCAGTTATCATTCAGGTATGGTGGCTAAATATTGGTTTGAAGATATTCTTAATTTACCTTGCCAAATTGAAGTTGCCAGTGAATTCCGTTACCGTAATCCAGTTATTCAAAACAATACTTTATTCGTCACTATTAGCCAGTCAGGAGAGACGGCCGATACTTTAGCCGCTTTGCAACAAGTTAAACAATTGGGGGGGGAGAAAAATATTCCAACGCTGAGTATTTGTAATGTGGCGGAGTCTAGTTTAACTCGAGAATCTGATTTGGCCTTTTTAACTCATGCTGGCCCAGAAATTGGAGTGGCATCCACTAAAGCGTTTACCACACAATTAGTTGCGCTGGCTTTATTGATGGTGGCCATCGGGAAAGCTCAAAAGATGATGTCTGTGAAACAAGAAAAAAACATTGTTATTGGTTTACAAAAACTACCAATGCTTATTAAAAATGCTTTAAAGCATGAAAAAAAAATTAAAGCCATTGCGCAGCTTTTTGCCGATAAAGACAGTGCTTTGTTTTTAGGCCGTGGTACTATGTACCCCATAGCGATGGAGGGGGCGCTAAAACTCAAAGAAATTAGCTATATTCATGCTGAGGCTTATCCTGCTGGAGAGCTAAAACATGGTCCTTTAGCCTTGATTGATGAAAATATTCCTGTGGTCGCCATAGCCCCAATGGATGATATGATTGAGAAATTAAAATCCAACTTACAGGAGGTGAACGCGCGAGGTGCTCAAATGATTGTGTTTGAAGATGAGCAGTCGGGGATCAGTTCCGAAAAAGACTTTACCGTATTAAAAACCACCACCAATGTTGGGCGAATCACCGCACCGATTACTTTTAACATTCCGTTGCAGTTATTGAGCTATCATGTGGCTTTAATAAAGGGTACGGATGTGGATCAGCCTCGAAATTTAGCAAAATCAGTGACGGTGGAGTAAGTTAGGTTTTATATAACTCGTAGCGTTTTTACGCCAGAATTTAATCCTAGGAGGCTGTCCGAGAATGAGAAATCTACTGCGAAAAATTCATTTTGGTCATCTTTTATGTAAATTTTCGTTGTTTAGAGTGACTAAACGCCTTAAATGTACACAAAACCTGCCACAAAATGACTTTCCCTCGCGACGACTTTCATTCTCGGACAGCCTCCTAGTAACGGGTGCAGATGGACAATTGGGTTTAGTGTTTCAATCTGTCTCGAAACATTATCCGTTATATTGAATAAGGCTAAAATAAAGCAACAGTTTGGTGTTAACGTTCCATATTGGAAAGGATTCACTTAGGAAGTGCATTCATTGTCTACAAGGTAAAAGTAAGGGGGGAGAAGGAAATGGACACGAAGACCATTATTGTAACAGGTGGGGCAGGGTTTATTGGCTCAGCGGTTGTACGAGAGTTAATTCATCATACAACTCATACGGTTGTTAATCTTGATAAACTAACTTATGCAATTGATGCATGTAAAATTCAGAAAGAATTAGGCTGGTTTCCTGTTGAGGCATTTGAGAGTGGTATTCAAAAAACGGTGCAATGGTATTTAGATAACCAAAGCTGGTACAAGCATGTACTGGATGGTACTTATCAAAGACAAAGATTAGGGGTTTAAGCTTGTCTGTTAATTTATCCCCAAATATTGCTGTTTTATTGGCGGCATATAATGGTAGACAGTGGATAGAAGAGCAAGTAAATTCAATTCTTTTTCAAAAGAAAGTAAGGGTTCATCTTTTTATTAGCGTTGATTTATCTTCTGATGGCACTTATGAGTGGTGTAAAGAGTTTGAAAATAAACATTCAAATGTAACGGTTTTAGAGTACGGTGAACTTTTTGGCGGTGCCGCAAAGAATTTTTTTCGCCTTATACGAGATGTTGATTTTTCAAGTTATGATTTCGTTGCTTTTTCAGATCAAGATGATATTTGGTTGGATAACAAGTTAAGCCATGCTTGTAAAATGATTACTTCAAAGCAATTAGATGTCTATTCAAGTGATGTGATTGCTGTTTGGGAAGATGGGCGTGAGAAACTCGTTAAAAAATCTTATCCACAAAAGCAATTTGATTATTTGTTTGAGGCTGGAGGGCCGGGGTGTACCTATGTTTTTAGGCATGATGTCTTGCAATTATTTAAATGTTTTTTAATCAATAACTGGAGTGCGGTAAACCAGATATCATTGCATGACTGGATGATTTACGCTTTTTATCGCTCTCAGGGTAATACTTGGTACATTGATAACCAGCCTCTAATGTACTATAGACAGCACGCATCTAACCAGGTAGGGTTTAATTTCGGTTTAAAGGCATATTTTACCCGATTAATGATGTCAAAGTGGTATCGTACCGAGGTAGAAAAAATATTCAACTTGACTGCCCCTGCGGTTATTTCTTTGGATAGAATCACGTTAATTAAGCAATTTTGTCAATTAAGGCGCCGCCCTAGAGATGTTGTTGCATTGTTAATAATGCTAGTCGTTCGGGTTTTTTAGCGTATTATTAATGCCGTATTTAGAGATACTTTCATATATATTTTTATCTTATAACCTAGTAAAATACTATGAATTAAAAAGGGGTGGGTATCACTGAGATCTTTGCATGATAAAATTCACGAGTAAAGGTCTCCATTTACTTAACGAAAATAATTTAAAAGGATATCAAGGTGGAAAATCAAGACCCAGTAGTACAAGAAACGCTTGATCGAATTCATGATCAAGTGATTAATAATCCAGTTGTGCTGTATATGAAAGGTACGCCCCAAATGCCCTCTTGTGGTTTTTCAAGCCGTGCTGCGCAAGCCTTAGCGGAAACCGAAGAGAAATTTGCGTTTGTCAATATTTTAGCCGACAATGCGGTATTTGAGCATCTGCCAAAATACCAAGATTGGCCGACTTTCCCTCAACTTTATATTGGTGGTGAACTACAAGGTGGTTGTGATATTACGTTGGAGTTAGCGGAATCAGGTGAGCTTAAGAAGATGATGGCGGAGGCGATTGCCAAGCAAGCTGAAAAATAAAATTTATTTTTTTGAAATAAAAAAGCATTTAATAATATCCTTATAGAGTTACCTCTTATTAAAGGATGTATTAAGTGCTTTTTTGCTTTTTAAGTTACTTAAAAGAGGTTTTTATGGATTTAGAAAAGGAAAAAAATAAATGAAAAAAGTATTATTTTGTACTGGTTTATTCGCAATGTTTGGAAGTAGCTTGGTTTTTTCAATGAGCGAAACGTTAAAATCAGAAACGCTGGAAATTCCACAAGAGACGGCGAATGGTATTGCATTTCCTGTTAATTATCAAAGTTGGGATACGGTGGCCGTTTCTTATCGAGAAGATAATCAAACGTTACGTGCAATTATTGGAAATCCACAAGCCATAAAGGCAATTGAAAACGGCCAAATCAATCCTTGGCCAAATGGAGCCGTGTTAGGCAAGCTGGTTTGGAAAGCAAGACAGGATGAACATTGGAAAGCGGCTAAAGTACCAGCCAAGTTTATTCATGCTGAATTTATGTTTAAAGATTCGGAAAGATGGGCGGATACCAAGGGTTGGGGATGGGCACGCTGGGTTGGCTTAGACCAAGTTCCTTTTGGAAAAGATGCCGAATCTGCGCATAGAGCTTGTATTAACTGCCATACACCTGTGGCAGGGCAAGACTGGGTGTTTACAAGACCTGCGATGATGCCAAAGCGCATTCAATAAAAAGCGTTCATGTTTCCCCCCAAAAAAGCTATAGAGAGGGATACATTTTAGAGGTTTGTTTAAAACTTTTTTAAAGGGTGATTGTTGACAATCTTGCAAAACAGATCAGCGGTCTTTTCCGTGTCGTAAACGGCGGAGTGAGCTTGTTTGTTATCCCATTCCATACCCGCTTCCACCACGGCTTTGGCTAACACGGTCTCTCCGTATGCGAGCCCTGCAAATGAGACGGTATCAAAGGTGCTGAATTCATGAAAAGGGGATTTAATTCGGCAACGTTCAGCGGCTTTTTTAACAAAGCCTAAATCAAAAAAAGCATTGTGTCCGACTAAAATGGCACGACTGCACCCCGTTATTTTGAGCTGGTGATTGATGG
>UOFC01000123.1_pt1 | contig 42883 bp, 38 predicted proteins | sample 1988771 | NCBI WGS metagenome assembly UOFC01 (sample SAMEA4712195, study PRJEB27164) | hydrothermal vent metagenome | biome: marine basaltic hydrothermal vent biome; feature: marine hydrothermal vent; material: mineral | place: Pacific Ocean | collected 2011-06-14/2011-07-23 | depth 1719 m | reverse complement strand
AACATTAAATTTACGAAGTGCGGTAACCTCTTTTAAAGGCATGGGCTGTAAGTTCAGTCATTTACCAGAGTTCCCCGCGTTTCTAACCAAGCGCTACAGCCGACAATTTACAACGCATTTCGTTTGGCTACGCCAAGCCTCATCCGTTATAAATCGCCGCTGAGCTTAATCGTTAGCTGTTAGCGGCTCATAAAAAAATAATGTACATTTCTTTATTGACAAAATGTATTTAATTTTATACATTTAAATCATGAATGATGAAAAACCAATTTATTGGGTAGGTACAAGTTATAAAGATTTGCTTGAATTTCCTCTTAATGCAAAACAGGATGTTGGGTATCAGCTTCATCGAATACAAAATGGACTTGACCCTGAAGACTGGAAGCCTTTTCAAACTATTGGATCAGGTGTTAAGGAAATACGTATTAGTGAGGATAGCAATGCTTTTCGAGTAATGTATGTTGCTAAGTTTTCTGGAAAAATATACGTACTTCATGCTTTCCAGAAAAAGACGCAAAAAACTCGCCCACAAGACATTCATCTTGCTAAAAATAGATACAATGCGATTGCAAAAAAGGAGCGGTCATGAACGATACTGATACATCCATAACTCATATCACTCAAAAAGATGACAATATCTTTAAAGATTTAGGTTTCGACCCTCAAGAAGCTGCTAAATTAAAAATCAAGGCTCAATTAATGTGCCTAATTAGTGAATGGATAAAAGATAAACATCTCAAACAAGAAGAGGCCTCTCAGTTATTACACGTTACACGCCCAAGAATATCTGATGTTATGAGAGGGAAATCTGGAAAATTCACAATTGATGCTTTGATTGACATGTTAGAAAGAACAGGAAAGCATGTCACGTTACAAGTAATCTGATACAAAGCGGTGATGTTTGGTTAGGAATGAAAATAGTTTCAGGTGTTGTAAAAAGGGCGGGGTCAGGTTTGAAGTATTGTAATTTTTTTTGTTCCCAGGCATTAGCGAAATCGTGGTTTGTTGAGGTAGGCGGGGAAGAATTTTAATCCAAAATGTTTTACTCCAGAGCACCCTCTCTTGAGCAAGCTCAATTCACCTTGTCTCCCCACCTCAATAAAACAGCTCAACAAACCCCAGCTATATTTTTGAATACCAAAGGCTGTAAATTCAGAAATCACCCTGAATTTTTTTGGTTTTAAAAAGGGCGTAAACTTCACAATTCATCTGAGTTTTGGGCGCGTTAAAATAGTAAGATACCAGTCGTATTGGATAGGGGGGGAGAAAATTTCAATCCAAAATATTCTACTCTTGAGCAAGCTCAATTCACCTTGCCCCCCTTTTTTTTTAATTCAACAAAACAACATAAAACTTACGAAGTGCGGTAACCTCTTTTAAAGGCGTGGGCTGTAAACTCAGTCATTTACCAGAGTTCCCCGCGTTTCTAACCAAGCACTCCAGCCGACAATTTACAACGCATGTCGTTTGGCTACGCCAAGCCTCATCCGTTGTAAATCGCCGCTGAGCTTAATCGTTATGCCTCCTATGAATTTCAGAGAAAACCCTAAGCTGAGGTTTCTAAATTAAAGGTGGTGAATTAATTGCGTGTACGTTACACTGTACCAATATTAGTACGGTTAGAGGTAAAATCTATGCAACGTTTAATTATTGACCAAGATATTCGTCCTATGTCAGAGTTTCGATCGGGAGTAGCATCATTTATAAAGCAAGTACACGAAACCAAAAGACCTTTAGTTATTACTCAGCATGGAAAAGGTGTTGGGGTTTTACTCGGAGTGCCAGAGTATGAAGCAATGCAAGAAAAAATTGAGTTGCTTGAAGATATACAGGCTTCAATAACACAATTAAATGAAGGGCAGGGAGTCAGTCATAAAGAAGCAAAAAAAATGGTTCTTTCACGGCTAGTTAAATGAAACTTACCTGGTCTCCACTAGCAATTAGTCGCGTATCAGAGATTGTAGAGTATATTGCTAAAGATAGCCCTTTGGCCGCTGAAAAATGGGCTAATAACATATTTGATTTAGTTGAGAGGTTATCTGAATTTCCGGAAATTGGGCGAACAGTTCCTGAAATAAAAAATAAAATGTTTCGAGAACTAATCAGTGGAAATTATCGTATTATTTACAAATATGAAAATGCACAAACATTAATACTCACAGTACGTCATGGTAAACAAGTATTGCCAGTTGAAGATATAAAGCAATAGTTTGTCTGCACTTTGGAGTGAAAAGGTCTGTTATTAAAAATCATTTTAAAGTAAAGCGGGGTCAGGCCTGAAATGTTGTATTATTACTCCCCGTGCATTGGCGTAATCGAGGGAATTCCACATTCTTTTTTTGTAAGGTTTTTGTCTCAGTATTTGACCATCCAATTTTTATATAGGGCTTTCTGTTACTTTGTTGCTTGCCCAACAAAGTGTAATGGTCTAATAAACCTGTAGGGTTTCTAAGCTAATTTTATTGATTTTTTACGTTTCTATGTAAGGATTTAGATTTATGTGTTTGTTTATCTGTTACAATTTTTGTCCTTTTAATCGCCTAAATAAACCTTTGAATTTTTAAGTCTTTAAGCCTTAAGTATTTGTTCAGGGCTTTTTTAATCAGGCTAATGTTTTAAATGAGAGTCTAAATTTATTATGAAAAAACTTTTTATTGTCTTGTTAATTGGTGTTGGAACTTACGGTTTTTTTCAACAAAATCCCAATTTAATCTCTGCCATTGCAAAAGACAGTGCGCCTAATCATCAAATTATTAGTGATGCTTATCAAAATCAGTTAAGTGACATACAAGTTAGAGGTACTGGTCGAGTCAGTAAAGTGTTAAGAGATGATAATAAAGGCAGTCGCCATCAAAAATTTATATTACGTTTGCCATCGGGGCAAACCATTTTAATTGCACATAATATTGATTTAGCGCCCAGAATACCCAATATTAGAAAGGGGGATTCTGTTGAGTTTTATGGTGAGTACGAATGGACTGAAAAAGGTGGCGTAGTTCACTGGACACATCATGATCCAAGAGGTCAGCATATTGATGGTTGGCTGAAACATAATGGACGAACGTATGAATGATGGTTTTTTGGGTTCGCTTTTTAACGTTGTTGTTTGACCTTGCAAAAAAACGCATTTCCTCTAATTTTTATAGCTGGAGATTAGGGGGACTGAAGATTACAGGGGCTTGATTACGGGCTTAATTTAATTTATAGTCAGTGGTCGATTTATAGCTGTAAGGTGGTGGATTAACAGGTTTTTTAAACTGTTTTGTTAGGTTTTCTTGCAGTGCTTTTAGCTGTTTTTGCATGGTGATTTGTTGTTGATTTAAATGGGTTAATTCTTTATTTAATCCCTCTAGTGTTGTTTGGATTTGTTTGTTATTAGAGGCTGTGGGGGGGGGTGATTTTTTGGCCAATGTATTTTGAATGGATTGGATGATTTTCCCTTGTTTGTTGATGTGCGAACTTAAATCATTTAATTTTTTTAAATAGACAGAGTTGTTTTTATTGCTTGATTTGTTGTAAGGTGTGGTGGTAAGGCTGTTGTTAACACGCTGTTGTTGAGTAAGTATTTCTTTTATGAGTGTTTTTAGCTCTGTGTACTGCGAGTTTAATTGTTTAATGGTTAATACGGGTGTGCTTTCAGTTGGTTTACTGTCTTTTTGTTTATTGTTTTTTGGCGGGTTGTGGGGTGTTTGTTTAACTTGCGAACTCTTTGTTGCCGCAGTGTTTGTTGAGTGTTGCAGTGGCGCTTGATTAAGATTATTCAGTTTCTTAATATCAGAACTCATGGCTTCTATTAAAGAGGCTAATTCATCTGTTTTGACAATCAGCTTATTGCTCAATAATTGACTTTCTGTTTGAATAATATCGAGAACGTCCCCTTTATGTTGTGCAGTTTGTTGATGAGTGAGGTATAGAAAGTAGCCTAATGAGCCAAGAGTGATGATGCTAATGGCCAGAGTTGTTCCTAGCATCACGCCAAAATATTTTTTAGCGATTTGTTGATCTCTTAAGGTATTGCGAACGGCTTGACGCCAGTTATTACTGAGTTCTTCTAATTCTGAATTTCTGGCTTTGAGCTGTTCTGACAGTTTGATGGAAGTAGTGGCCGCTAAATGGCTTTGTATGCTGGCTTCTTGAGCTGTTTTGGCGGTTTCAAGCGCGATTTTATTTTGAGCGGCCTGAACGCGATCATTGAATTCCGTTTTGGTTTGCTCAACATGTTGAATGTTGTCGTTTATATTTTGAGTACTGGTTTCTAGCTGTTCAACACCTTGCAGTAAGTCATCAACGATATTGCTCATGGGGTTACCTATTTGTTAAATCCTATTTTCTATCTGGGGATTAGGAAAGTTCTGAAATTCGTTGTTGAAGATTGTTATTAATCTCTTTTAATTGTTGGTTTTTGACATTTATTTTTTGCAGTTGTTCAACCATTTCAGCGGCGTTTTGTACGGTTTCAAGGGGGTTTGTTTCTATTTGATATCCAGCCTCTTTTACGGCTTCAAAAGCCTGTTCTGAAGCGTTTAGAGTGGCTTCTATTGCTTGCTGAATTTGCTCAGTAGATTGCTGTGCTTGCTCACTGACTGCAATGGCTGTTTGTATAGCTTCTTGCGCAGAGCCTTGAATATTGGATGCAATTTCTTGAATTTCTTGGTCAAGTTGAATCGATTCTTCCATGGTTTTAATGGACTGTTGAGCTTGTGTAATTAACGATTTTTCTTCGTCTTCGTTTTCGTTTTCGTTTGATAAATTAGCTGGTGCAGTCTCTTCAATGGTATTCTCGGCAACTTGTTGAGGAAGGTCGGCAATATTGTCCGCGTGCTCCATTTCAGTTTGACTCTCTTCATCTGGTGTTTTTTCTTTTACAATGTTTTGTTCAATATTTTCATCTGGATTTATGTGTACCTCTTCTTCTTCCTTTTCTTCTGTCTCTTTAAAGCTTGTGTTTTCGGGTTTATCCGTTGTTGTGGAAATTTCAATAGAGGTTTCTGTGTTTTCTTGCATATCAGACATAAGTTCGTCAATATCCTCTACATTAAGTGCTTCGTCATCTTTTAGTATGTCTGTTTCTAATGCTTTCTCTTGTGTTTTTTCTAGTGCTGGATCGGGCTTTTCTTCAAGCTCAGGTAGTCCCTCTAATTCATTGAGTAGGTCGTCGGTTGGGTTTTTTTCTTGGTCGTGTAGCGTATTATCAATATCATTTGATAGCTCCCCCATCATTTCTAACATCTCTTGAGTGGCTTGATCATCTTTTTCAATATTTAAATCCGACATGGCTTCGATTCCTATCGTATGTTTTAGTGTAGTGAGATTAAATGTAGTGAGATAGAAATAGAAAGCATTTTATATGCCATTATTCAACCACTTCACATTGAAAAACGTTGGGTGCTGAACGCAATGATTTTTTTATTTGAAAGTTGGGATTGGTTGTTCAGATAAGAGCCAAAGGGGTGAGGTGTAATGGTTAGGTTTTTTGGTAACGACTCAGCGGAGTCGTTACAGGTATTTTATAGATTAGAGAGGTAGGCCGCTACATTATGAACCTCTGTTTCAGTCAGCCCTTGCGCCATGGGAGCCATCATGTAGGTCATTGGGCCTCTCTGTTTTCCTGCTCGGAACTCTGTTAGTTTTCGAACGATATCTTCAGCGGATTGTCCTGCCAGTTTGGGGCCAACTAAGCCTTCGGCATTAGAACCGTGGCATGGAACGCAGGTTGATTTAAATTTGGTTTCTCCTGCTTTGGCGTCTCCAGCGGTTACGGAGGCACTGAAGGCAATAAAACTTATGGATGTTAAGGCAATAAGAATTTTTTTCATGGTAGTGTCCTAGTAATGTAGGTAGCTAGTAATGTAGGTAGTGTAAGCAGTTTAGGGCTTATCTTAACCGTTCGAAAGTGCAAAGATAATTGTTGATAACGTATTTTCTATCTGGGGATATTAGACTAGGTTGAATATGAGCGCAACAGCTTTATTACTTAGTCTGATTCGTCTAAATATTTAAGCTTAGTGTTCTGGCTCGTTCTTAAAGTCGGTTAAAAGTCTCTGAAAACTCTGGTAGCGACTGACAGCAATGTCACCATGTTCAACGGCGTTTTTAATGGCACAGTGTGGTTCAATGCTGTGGGTGCAGTTGTTGTATTTGCATTGGCCTAAATGGGGAGCAAAATCGGGGTAATAGCTTTCTAGTTCACTTAAAGAGCAAGGTGTGGGACTGAACTGACGAATACCAGGGGAATCAATTAGATTGCTGCCGTCTTGTTTAAATGTGTTTTGTTCAGATGAATTGAGTGGTGGTAGGTGATAAAGGATGCTGTTGGTGGTGGTGTGTTTTCCTAAGCCTGTTGCATCGGACAGGGTTCCGACTCGAATGTGTAGGTCTGGAATGAGTGCATTAATTAAAGACGATTTTCCTGCGCCCGAAGGCCCAACAAATACACTATTTTTGCCATCCATAAAGGCGCGTAAATCCGCTAATCCAGTATGAGATAGGGTAGAGGCAGGCAGCAGTTTAATTCCAAGTTTCGCATAGGGTTCTAACAGTGCCGCAATGGCTTCCCAGTCGGTTTCGTCAGCGAGTAAATCCACTTTGTTAATAATGATAATGGCTGGAATATCAAGCTGATTTGCGGCAACAAGATAGCGGTCAATCATGTCTGGATGAATACCTGGCAGTACTGGCATAACAATACCAATAAAATCAATGTTAGCGGCAATCATACGGGTTTGCCCTCTAAACCCAGGGCGGCTGAGTTCATGCTTTCTGGGCAAAACACGAATGACTACCCCAGTATGGTCTTCAATGTCGGTTTGCCAGATAACTTGATCGCCTGCGACTAATTTCCCTAAATGTTGGCGAATGGCACAGCGGTAGTGTTCGCCCGTTTTAGACTCAACCAATACACGTTTGCCAAAGCTGGTAATCACCAGTCCAGTTTGTTCTTCTCCAAGCTGCGTATTGTGTGAGGAAGAGGGGGGGGGAGAAAAATTTTCGACACTCCTGTTTTGCAACTGTTCGTTCACTCTGCGCTTTTGTTGTTGGGTTAGTTTGCGTTTAGCCATTGTGCTCGACAGCCTTTAAAGTTATTTTAAGAGAGTCTTGGAAGAGGGGGGGAGTATTGTTTATGCATCCAGTAGAGCATTAATTTTTGCCGCCAAAATCATGTCGTTTAAGCTCACGCCTTTTATTTGTTTGCTACAAAGCGTGATGTTAACGCAATTGTAATTGAAAGAGATGTTCGGGTAGTGATCTTCTTTATTGGCGATCCATGTAACGGCATTTACAAATGAGATGGTTTGCAGGTAGTTTTTAAAAGAGAATTTTTTACTGATTTCAGTATAACTAATCGGCGCCTCCCAGCCTTGCAGTTGGCTGAGATGGCTTTCTATGACAGGAATGATTAAAGGTTTATCGCCCTTTACAATTTCTTGACAGTGTTGATTAAGCAGAGCAGTCATTTTTTAGCTCTCCCTGGTATCTGGTTTTGATAGAAATTTTAAATGATCAATTCGTATCTTGGCCGGAGGATGGCTATCATGGTAGCCTGAATAAGTTGGGTCAGGGGTTAAAGTACTCGCATTGTCTCGGTACATTTTTAGCAGGGCAGAAATTAAATATTCCGATCCAACGTGCTTTGAGGCAAAGGCATCGGCTTCAAATTCGTGCTTACGGCTTTTCATGGCACTTAACGGCCCCATAAAAAAGAATAGAGCAGGAATCGCTGTCATAAAGAGTAAAAGTGCGGCGGCAGGGGTTTGAGAGGTCATGCCCAAGCCTGCATAAAATTCTGGCAGTTGAATTAGCCAGCCTAACAGTGCCAGTCCAGCCAAGGTGAGCACCGTGCTTTCAATCAAGCGTTGACGAATATGCCCATGTTTAAAGTGTCCGAGTTCATGGGCAAGTACCGCTTCCACCTCTTTGGGAGAGAGTTTTTCTAATAACGTATCAAAAAAGACAATACGTTTGTTTTTACCCATGCCCGTAAAATATGCATTACCGTGCCCAGAACGCGAAGAGCCATCCATGACAAAAATACCATTGGACTCAAATCCTGTGCGCTCCAAAAGTTTAGTGATGCGAGCGTTCATCTCTTCATCTTCAAGGGGGGAGAATTTATTAAAAATAGGCGCAATCCATTTTGGGTACGCCCACATTAAAATAAACTGAAAACTCATCCAAACCACCCATGTATAAAACCACCATGCTTGATCAATGTAGCTGCTCATAATGGTTAAAATCACCCAAATAAGCGGCACACCCAATACAATCATTAACGCCCACTGCTTGAGTAAATCGGTAACAAACTTCATTGGTGTGGTTTTATTAAAACCAAATTCTGATTCAATTTTAAAGGTGCTAATGACCGAAAAAGGCAAGTGAAGCAGAGAGAGAATCCAAAGAGTGGACATTAAAAACAGCACATCACGCCAAATAGGTTCTAAACCACTGTTGAGCCAAAGGTTATAAATCTCTTGAAAGCCACCGCCTAAGGTCATAAACAGAATAATCGCCACATCGTACACCAGCCCTAATCGGCCAAGTTGCAGTTTGGCACGACTGTAGTCGGCGGCTTTTTGGTGCGCCTCAAGCGAAACCACTTCGCTAAACTCCTCGGGGACTTTATCGCGGTGTTTTCCAATGTGCAGTTGGTTTTTGATGTTTAACCAAACCTCAATAATGAGATTTGAAAAGAGAGCAATTAAAAATAAAGAGGTAATCCAGTTCATGACTTTTTGAGTATCTATAGTTAATATAACCTCGTATTGTATGTGAAAAGAGAAGGGATTATGAAGTCTGATAAGAATTTAATTTGGATTGATTTAGAAATGACGGGGCTAGATCCCAAAAAAAATACCATTATTGAAATTGCTACCGTTGTAACTGACACGGATTTGAACGTGATTGCCGAAGGCCCCGTGCTTGCCATTCAAACCCCCAAAGAGATCATGGATACGATGGACAAATGGTGTACCACGCACCATGGCAAATCGGGCTTAACACAGCGAGTATTGGAGAGCACCGTGAGCATGGCGGATGCAGAACAACAAACCATTCAATTTTTACAGCAATATATTTCAGCCGGAAAATCACCGATGTGTGGTAACAGCATCTGTCAAGATCGCCGTTTTATGGTCGAACAAATGCCTGCGCTAGAAGCCTACTTTCATTACCGTAATTTAGATGTAAGCACTCTAAAAGAACTGTCTAAACGTTGGGCGCCAAGCGTGTACCAATCGCATCAAAAAAAAGGAGCACATTTAGCATTAGAAGATATTTTAGAGTCCATTGAAGAGTTACAACACTATCGTAAATTTTTATTTCAAACGAAATACCAAACCAATGTGAGTTAAAAAACGGCAAAGAAAAAATGAGTGAAGTAAAATTTAAAGAATGCTTAGAATCAACGTTATCAGAAGAAAAAATTGTCGTTGATTTTGCCACACATAAAAATAATTCTTTGCGTACAATAAGCATTTCTCAATGACTGCTTCATTGAACGAGTGAAGTGTGCAAAGGTCTCAATAGGTTACACTAATTTCTGTATTTTTATCTGGGCAGTAGGATCGGTAATTTGGCTTGACAAAACGGGCGGTTGCTGTATAGTTCGACATAGATTTTTTAAAGAATATTATGTGAGCGTTGTTTTTGCGTGAGAAAACAGCGGCTTAACTTTTAAAAAACCCCGTTTTTACGGGGTTTTTTGTTATTTGAATTAAGGACTTATTTTAGAAAGTTCTTAAAAAATATTACGGAAGAAGGTTTTAGTGCGTTTAGAAGATAAGCTAGAAGGGTTGTTGAAGCCTACTATTGAATCAATGGGATTTGAGTTGTGGGGGTTTGAATACTTACCCGCCGGTCGCCACTCTATATTAAGAATTTTTATTGATAAAGAGAGTGAGGGTGTCACGGTAGACGACTGTGCCTCAATCAGCCGTCAAGTCAGTGCGATTATGGATGTTGAAGATCCAATCAGTAGTGCCTACATGCTTGAGGTCTCTTCTCCTGGAATGGATCGACTGTTACTAAAACCAAGCCATTTTCAACGCTACCAAGGAAAAACAGTCCAGGTCAGAACCGCCGTTGGCGTGTTAGGCCGTAAGAAATTCAAAGGCTCTATGGTACAAGTGACCGAATTAGGCATTGAGGTTGAAGTGGATGGTGAATTGTATGAAATTGATTATGACATCATTGATAAAGCAAATTTAGTGGCCGAATTTTAAAAAAATAAGTTCCAAGTAAGTTCCAAACAAGTTTTAAACCGTATTTAAATTTAAAAAGATAATTAGGACGAAAGTATAATGGGTAAAGAGATATTAGCCGTTGTTGACATTATGGCAAATGAAAAAGGCGTTGATAAAGAAATTATTTTTGATGCCATTGAAACCGCTTTAGCAACTGCAACGCGTAAGAGTCAAGGCGATGAGATTAACGTTCGTGTCACCATTGACCGTAACACGGGTGAGTATGAAACGTTCCGCTGTTGGGAAGTGATTGATGATGCGACGGCCATTGAGGACAACGTTGGATGGTACATTCGTGAAATGGATGCCGTGGATGAAGATCCGAATATTGAAATTGGTGGGTTTATTGAAGAGCCAATGGAATCCATTGAATTTGGTCGAATTGGTGCACAAGCGGCAAAACAAGTGATTGTCCAGAAAATACGTGAAGCGGAACGCAAGAAAGTCGTTGCTGAGTACAGCAAGCGTGTTGGCGAAATTTTAACCGGTCAGGTTAAGCGAGTTGATCGTGGTGATGTGATTTTAGATTTAGGGGATAACGTGGAAGCCATTATTCCTCGTAATCAACTGGTTGCACGTGAAAACTTTAGAATGGGTGATCGTGTTCGTGGTTATTTGCAGGCGGTTGAATTTAAGCCAAGAGGGCCTTTGCTCACCATGTCTCGTGCTTGCGATGAGATGTTGATGGAGTTATTCAAAATTGAAGTGCCTGAAATTGGCGATGATTTAATTGATGTAATGAGTGTCGCTCGTGATGTTGGCTTTCGTGCCAAAGTAGCCGTGAGAGGAAATGATCCTCGTTTAGACCCCATTGGCGCTTGTGTTGGAATGCGTGGTTCACGTGTTCAGTCCGTCACCAATGAGTTGAATGGCGAGCGTATTGATATCATTCAGTGGGATGTGAATGATGCGCAGTTTGTTATTAATGCCATGGCACCCGCAGAAGTGATCTCTATTATGGTTGATGAAGATAAGCACACAATGGATATTTCGGTTGATGATGAGCAGCTGTCGCAAGCGATTGGTAAGAGTGGTCAAAACATTCGTTTAGCCAGCGAATTAACTGGTTGGGAACTCAATGTGATGAGCCAGACAGATATGTCTGAAAAGCATGATGTTGAATCGAAAGTGCAAGTTGAGCTGTTTGTGAGTGCATTAGACATTGATGAAGAGATGGCCGAAGTGCTTGCAGAAGAAGGTTTTTCAACCTTAGAAGAAGTGGCTTATGTTCCTGCGGCAGAGATGTTGGAGATTGATGGCTTTGATGAAGATCTTGTTGCTGAATTAAAGCAACGTGCAAAAGATGCTTTGTTAACTCATGCCATTGCAGAAGAAGAAAAAATGGCTCTGGCAGAGCCAGCAGAAGATTTATTAAGCCTTGAAGGCATGACTGACGAGATGGCGAAACAACTGGCGGGTAACGGAGTGGTTACTCAAGAAGATTTGGCCGAATTAAGTATTGATGAACTGCTCGAATTTGTGGAATTAGATGAAGCTACGGCTGGAGAGTTAATTCTTAAAGCACGTGCACCATGGTTTGAAGAGTAAAGGGAGAGTTATTATATGTCAGAGATATCAGTAAAAGAATTTTCAAAAACACTCAACCTTTCGGCAGAAAAGTTATTGTCTCAATTAGAGGCGTCTGGAGTGAAGGGCAAAAAGTCTGGTGACGTCATTAGTGATGCTGAAAAGGTTAAGTTATTAAGTTATTTAAAAGGGCTTCATGGAGATCACTCTGGTGATGCGCCTAAAAAAGTCACGTTGCGTCGTAAACAAACGTTAAACCTCTCTTCTGGTGCAGGAAGAAATAAGCGCGATATTAAGGTCGAAGTACGTAAAAAACGGACTTATGTTAAAAAAGAAGAAGTGACGGAACAGCTTGTTGATGATAAGGACGTTCAAGAAGTTGTTGCTCAAAAAACATCTAAGGCCGTTGATGACTCTAAAAAAACAGAGCCTAAAGAAATGGTACAGGATGTTAAGGGAGATGTTAAAGCCGATGTTAAAAAAGAGTCAAAGCCAGAAAGAGTCAGTTCTAAGCCAGCAGGGTTGCGCGTTGTTGCGCCCCCACCAGTAAAAGATGATCACTCTAAGGCGGCGAAAAAAGTCAAAGACCAAAAACACCATGAAACACGTAAAGTAAACGATGGTAATGATGGGCCTAAAGGTGCTAATAAAGGCAGTAATAAAAAACCAAATAATCGTGGTGGTGGCAATCGCCGTCCAGCACGTGGCGGCCGAAAACAACAGAAACGTCGTGAGCCGTTGCAGATGGATAATGAACATGGATTTCAGCAACCAACAGCGCCTGTTATTAAGGATGTTAAAGTGCCTGAAAGCATTACCTTGGCGGTATTGGCTGAGCAAATGTCGATTAAAACAGGTGAAGTCATTAAGTTTATGATGATGGAACTTGGTTCAATGGCCACTATTAACCAAATTCTTGATCAAGAAACCGCGATGTTGATTGTTGAAGAGATGGGTCATAATGCCATTGCATTTAATGAAGTCACGGTTGAAGATGAAGTGGTTAACCAAGAATATCATGGCGCAACGGTAACGCGTTCACCTGTGGTGACTATTATGGGGCATGTAGATCATGGTAAAACCTCTTTGCTAGATTACATTCGTAAAGCTAAGGTAGCACACGGTGAAGCGGGTGGAATTACCCAGCATATTGGTGCTTACCATGTGGATACCAATAAAGGGGGGGTCACTTTTATTGATACCCCTGGTCACGCGGCCTTTACGGCTATGCGTGCTCGTGGTGCAGACATTACCGATGTGGTGGTGATTGTGGTTGCGGCGGATGATGGTGTGATGCCTCAAACCCGAGAAGCAATCCAACACGCAAAAGCCTCAGGTGTGGGCATTGTGGTTGCGGTTAATAAGATGGATAAAGAAGACGCCAACATAGATCGCGTTATGCAAGAAATGGCAACGGAAGAAGTGGTTCCAGAAGCATGGGGTGGGGATGTTCAGTTTATTCCAGTTTCCGCTAAAACAGGTTTAGGAATTGATGACTTACTGGATGCCATTTCGTTGCAATCAGAAATGCTTGAGCTAGAAGCGCCTATTGAAGGTCATGCGAAAGGTGTGGTGGTTGAATCTCGTTTAGATAAAGGGCGAGGAACGGTTGCCACGGTTCTGGTTCAGTCGGGTACGTTAAGAAAAGGGGATATTGTCCTTTGTGGTATGGTATACGGACGTGTTCGAACCTTAATTAGTGATTCGGGTAAAACGATTTTAGACGCTGGACCTTCTATTCCGGTTGAGCTACTTGGTTTATCGGGTGTGCCGGTTGCGGGTGACGAGATGATTACCGTGGATAACGAGCGTAAAGCACGTGAAGCGGCTACGTTCCGTCAAGGTAAGTTCAAAGAGCTTAAAATTGCGCGTCAGCAAAAATCTAAGTTAGAAAACATGTTTAATCGAATGGAAGAGGGTGATATTCAAAATGTAAATATCATTTTAAAAGCCGATGTACAAGGTTCTATTCAAGCGATTACCGATGCACTGGTTAAATTGTCTAATGATGAAATTAAAGTGAGTGTGATCTCTTCTGGTGTGGGAGGAATCAATGAAACCGATGCCAACTTAGCCATCGCTTCTGAAGCGATGATCTTTGGATTTAATGTTCGTGCGGATGTGGCGGCTAAACGTATCATTGACAGTGAAGGTATTGGTTTAAAATACTACAGCATTATTTATGAAATCGTGGATGAGGTAAAACGTGCCGTAGAAGGTAAGTTAGCGCCTGAAATCCAAGAGAATATTTTAGGGGTGGCAGACGTTCGTGAAGTCTTTAAAGCGCCTAAAATCGGCTTGATTGCTGGGTGTATGGTGACCGAGGGTGCGGTGAAACGTAATAACCCAATTCGTGTTCTGCGTGAAAATGTGGTGATCTATGAAGGTAGCCTAGAGTCGTTACGTCGCTTTAAAGACGATGCGCAAGAAGTGAATAAAGGCATGGAATGTGGTATCGGTGTGAAAGACTATAACGATGTGAAAGTCGGCGATCAAATTGAGTGTTACGAGCGCATTGAAGTGAAGCGAACGCTTGCTTAAATAGAGCGCGTTAATATTGTTAGCTTTTTATAAATGCCCCCGTTGGGGCATTTTGTTTTTATAAGAGAAAAAAATATGAGTAATAAAGTCGTTAGTCGCCCCGCACGTGTGGCGCAAGAGGTTCGACGCACGTTATCGCAAATGTTATTGCGAGAAGCAAAAGATCCTCGTTTTCAAAAAATGACGATTACCGATTGCAAAATCAGTAAAGATTTGAGTGTGGTTCGAGTACATTTTGCCTTGATAGGGCATAATGAAGGGGATCCAGAAATTCAAGAAACATTGGACGCGCTTGAGAAAGCCACTGGTTTCTTTAGAACCGAATTAGGTAAAAAATTACGTTTGCGTATTGTGCCTAACATTCGTTTCTTTTATGACAATGTGCCAGAACATGTCCAGCACATGGAAGATTTAATTAATAAGGCACTTAACTCTTAATATGGCACAGTTTAAACGTCCTCCTAAAAAGCATATTGACGGTATTATTCTGTTAAATAAGCCTGTAGGCCCTTCTTCGAATGGTGTTTTACAACAAGTAATGCGACTGTTTAATGCTAAAAAAGGGGGGCATACCGGGGCGTTAGATCCCTTTGCAACGGGTTTATTGCCAATTTGTTTGGGGGAGGCGACCAAGGTATCTGGGTTGTTATTGGATTCGGATAAACGGTATACTGCCACGCTTAAGTTAGGGGTACAAACCGATACGGGTGATAAAGAGGGACATGTTACCCATACTACGGAAATCCCTCTCTTAATAGAGGCGAGTATTCATAAGGCTTTACTGGGCTTTATGGGGGAAATTGAGCAAACTCCTCCGATGTATTCGGCGCTTAAACACCAAGGCAAGCCGTTGTATTATTACGCGCGTCAGGGGATTGAAATTGATCGTCCAGCGCGTTCCATTGTGATAAGACAGCTTCATTTAGTCTCCTTTACTCAGGATACCATCGTGTTTGATGTGCGGTGTTCTAAAGGTACTTATGTAAGAACCTTAGGCGAGGATATTGCTATTGCTTTGGGTACGGTAGGGCATTTAACGGCATTGCACCGTACCCAAACGGGTGAGTTGAGCGGTGATGATATGTTAAGTCTTGAAGAGATTGAGTCACAAAAAATGGCTGCGATTCATTCCATTGACATTGCATTAACGCATTTGCAACGGTTTGACCTCTCGAAAGAGGAAGTGGATTTGATTCAACATGGTCAAATGTTACCTTATCCGAAGCCTGATACTGAGTTTGTGCGCTTATATAATGACGGCGTGTGTTTTGCTGTGGGGGAGTGGTCTGAGAAAAAGCAGATGCTTAAACCGAAACGGGTATTTAATTTGCACTTGGCAGCGAATGAAGCAAAAGTAGAGCGTGTGGATAAACCGGTTTTGGAGACAACACCATGATTTTTTCACAGGCGGATGGCATTTTAGATTTAAGAGGACAAGCACATTATCAAGCAGGGCATTTAAAAAACAGTACGTGGTTGCCGTGGGCATTATTGCCCGATAGTTTAAATGAGTTACCCGCCTTGCCCGCCACACTTTTTTTGGTGGGGGATAAAGATGAAATTGAAGCAGCTACGCTATTGCTGGATGCAAAAGGGTATGAGGTAAACGGCTCATTGGTTATTGATTGTGATGAGACCATGCAACAATGGGCGCAAACGTTATCAGATCAAGTGATTTTAGGTCATGATTCAAAGCGTTTGTGGTCTCCCACGCCCTTGCTGGTTGAATGGGTGAATACTTTAACGGAACAAGCAGTTGATCCTAAAACATTAAAGCCACGTCCAACGGCACTTGATTTAGGGTGTGGCGGTGGGCGTGATGCGGTTTTTTTGGCGCAACAAGGCTGGCAAGTGACGGGTATTGATCAAGAAGCACGTGTTTTAAAACGGAGTAAGCAACTGGCCACAAGATCAAAAACCTCAGTTAAGTTTAAGTGTTGTGATTTGAAAAAACAAGGCTGCTTTCCTGAAAAACAATTTGATTTGGTGGTAGTCATTCGGTATCTAAATCGTGCGTTATTCGAACAGATTGATCAAGCCATTGCACCTGGCGGTACACTGGTCTATCAAACCTTTATTACTGGTGCAGAAGCATTTGGTTCTCCTAAAAATTCCAATGCGATTTTAGAGGTTGGCGAATTAAGTAAAGTTTTTTCAGATTACCAAATATTTGTTGATAGAATAGAGAAATTGAAAGATGGGCGGCCAGTGGCCTCTTTTATAGCCCAAAAACCTTTGTAAGGAGATTGTATGTTATCAATATCAACGGACGAATTATTTAGCTATTTTCAAAAACACCTTATTTGTGAATCCTTAACCAAGCAAGAAGTAGGTCGTTTAATTCACTATCTGCAAGATAAAGCTTATAACGGTGATGAGATTATGTCCGATGCGGGGGAAGTGGGTGAATCACTTGCGTTTATTGCAAAAGGTAAAGTGTTGTTTACCGGGACGGATGTAGAGCACACTAATGTGGGTAAGCAAGGCGTAGGAACGCTAATTGGTGAAATGTCGTTTTTTGACCGAAAGCCTCGTAATTTAAGAATGACCGCAGGCAAAAAAGGGGTAAAACTTTTTGTGTTAACTCGCCCTATGTATGAACGTTTAAAAATAGAAGAGCCATTTATTGCCGTAAACATCCTAGAAAATGCCATTGTGAGCTTGGATAATTTAGTACGCCATATGGGTAATGATATTTCAGCGCTAGGGCATTATGTTCACGGATTTGGTAAACGATAAAATAGTTGTTTTAGTGTTTAAAATAAGTATAATACGGCGGTTCGTTTCTATCATCGGTTGTGGAATCGAACAAATTATTAAAACCGATATTTGGAGAGTAAAGTATGTTTAACGCAGACGTTAAAGCAAAAATCGTTGCAGAATACGCAACAAAAGAGGGTGACACAGGTTCACCAGAAGTTCAAATCGCACTTTTAACGGCGCGTATCAAATACTTGACAGAGCATTTTAAAATTCACAAACAAGATAATCATTCTCGTACTGGTTTATTGCGTTTGGTAAGTCGTCGTCGTAAATTGTTGGATTATATCCATAAGAAAGATGGTGAAAGATACTTGTCTATTATTAAACGTCTTGGCCTACGTAAGTAAGCGAAATCGTTTAAATAAAAAAACCCTGCATTGCAGGGTTTTTTTTTGCCTATTAAAACTGCGAAACGTACTTATAAAGAGTAGAATAGCTGGATTAATTTATTCGATACAATTGAAACTTAAAAGGAATACCCATGGCTAAGATTACAAAATCATTTCAGTATGGCAATCATCAAATAACGTTAGAAACCGGTGAAATTGCACGTCAAGCAGATGGTGCTGTGATGATCGGCATGGGGAACACCCGTATATTAGTAACCGTTGTGGCAGCAAGAAGCGCAAAAGAGGGGCAAGATTTTTTCCCCTTAACCGTTAATTACCAAGAAAAAGCCTATTCTGCGGGAAAAATTCCGGGTGGATTTTTAAAACGAGAAGGGCGTCCTTCTGAAAAAGAGACCTTAACCTGTCGTTTAATTGATCGTCCTATTCGCCCGTTATTTCCAAAAGGGTTTAAAAACGAAGTACAAGTCATTGCGACCGTGGTCGCTCTTGATGCCTCTGTGGGAACCGAAGTGGCTGCAATGTTAGGAACGTCAGCGGCCTTAGCCATTTCAGGTGTTCCGTTTGCTGGGCCAATTGGAGCGGCCATTGTTGGGTATTCAAATGATCAATATGTTTTAAATCCAAGTGCAGAAGCATTGCAAACTTCTGATTTAGAGTTGAGTGTGGCAGGAACCAAAGACGCCGTCTTAATGGTGGAATCTGAAGCGTCTGAGTTGTCTGAAGAGATTATGTTGGGTGCGGTGATGTTTGGCCATGCCCAAATGCAAACGGCCATTGATGCGATTGCCGAGTTTGCTGCCGAAGCCGCTAAGCCTGTTTGGGACTGGCAGGCCGAAGCCGAAAATACCAAATTAAAAGAGGCGGTCTTCTCATTGGTTCGTTCGGATGTGGAAGCGGCTTACAGCATTGCCGATAAAATGGATCGTTACAGTGCTTTGGATGCGGCCAAAGAAAAAGTGGCAAATGCGCTGGCAATTTCAGAAGAAAACAGTGCTGGATTTGATGCCAAAGAGTTGGAAGCCGCGTTTGGTAAACTGCAAAAAGAGATTGTACGTGGACGTGTTATTGCAGGCGAGCCTCGTATTGATGGGCGAGATACTAAAACGGTTCGTCAAGTAACCTGTAAGGTTGGCGTGTTACCCGAAGTACATGGTTCGGCGTTGTTTACTCGTGGCGAAACTCAAGCGTTGGTCGTGACCACATTAGGAACGGAACGTGATGCCAAAATGGTGGATGATTTAACGGGTTCTTATCACGATCGTTTTATGTTGCACTATAATTTTCCTCCTTATTCAGTGGGTGAGTGTGGTCGAGTGGGCAGTCCGGGTAGACGTGAAATTGGTCACGGAATGTTAGCACGTCGTGGTGTGGCCGCGTTATTGCCAACGGCAGAAGAGTTTCCGTATACCATTCGTGTGGTGTCTGAAATCACCGAATCAAACGGTTCAAGCTCCATGGCATCGGTCTGTGGAACATCGCTTTCGTTAATGCATGCAGGAGTGCCAATTGAAGCGCCGATTGCAGGGATTGCAATGGGGCTTATTAAAGAAGATGCAGGATTTGCCGTGCTGTCTGATATTTTGGGTGACGAAGATCATCTCGGTGATATGGATTTTAAAGTCGCGGGTACGGATCAAGGAATTACGGCCTTGCAAATGGACATTAAAATCACCGGTATTACCGAAGAGATTATGAAACAAGCGTTAGAGCAAGCTAAAGTGGGGCGTTTAACCATTTTAGAGTCTATGGCTGAAGCCATTAACGCTTCAAATACCGATGTGGCTTCTAGCGCACCGCGTTATACCATGATTAAAGTAAAACCTGAAAAAGTACGTGAAATCATTGGTAAAGGCGGCTCCACCATCCGCGCCTTAACCGAAGAGACGGGTTGTGTGATTGAAGTGGACGATGAAGGAAATGTTAAAATTTCCTCTTCGGACGAAGTCGCTTCTGCGATGGCGCTTGCGCGTATTAATGAGATTACCGCCGAACCTGAAATTGGTAAAACGTATGATGCCGTGGTTAAGAAAATTGTGGATTTTGGTGCGTTTGTGGCCTATATGCCAGGGCGAGAAGGATTGGTGCACGTTTCTCAAATTGCAGAAGAGCGCGTTGAAAATGTCTCTGATTACTTAAAAGAAGGGCAGGAAATACGTGTGAAATTGACCGAAGTAGATAAACAAGGTCGTGTTAAGTTGTCCATTAAAGCCGTCGATGAATAATCCATTTCACGAGTAGCACACAATAGAAAAATGAGGTCATTCTTTTGAATGGCCTTTTTTATAGAATGAAATTACATATTTGGAATATAAAAAACATGTCAAAAACACATCCTTCTTTTGAATACATTGGTCAACAAACCATTGACTCTTTAAACTTAACGGTTGAACACTATCAACACAAATTAACGGGTGCAACGCACTACCATTTAGCGGCAGATGACCCTCAAAATGTCTTTTTAGTGGCCTTAAGAACCGTGCCAATGGATTCAACGGGCGTGGCGCATATTTTAGAACACACCAGCTTATGTGGCAGTGAAAAATACCCTGTTCGTGACCCATTTTTTATGATGATTAGACGTTCATTAAACACCTTTATGAACGCGTTTACTTCCAGTGACTGGACGGCCTATCCTTTTGCAACCGAAAATAAAAAAGACTTTCAAAACTTGTTGCAAGTTTATATGGATGCGGTCTTTTTTCCCAATTTAGATGCATTGGATTTTGCGCAAGAGGGGCATCGTTTTGAGTTTGAAGAGATGACCAATCCAGAATCCCCTTTAACTTATAAAGGGGTGGTGTTCAATGAGATGAAAGGCGCGATGAGTTCGCCTATCTCAACGTTATGGCAGGCGTTTTCAAGTGAACTGTATCCAAGCAATACCTACCATTACAATAGTGGGGGAGAGCCAGAAGACATTCCAAACTTAACCCATCAACAGTTGGTGGATTTTCATCAAAATCATTACCATCCATCCAATGCGGTATTTATGACCTATGGTGATATTTCGGCCATTGAGCATCAAACTCAGTTTGATGTCTTGGCCTTAGCGCGTTTTAACAATAGCGTACCTCAAGTGCATGTTGGCTTGGAGCAGCGCTTTAGCCAACCCAAATCGGTTCATCATGTCTACGCGCTGGATGAAGAGAGCACCGAAGCCAAAACCCATATTGTATTAGGGTGGTTACTGGGTGAAAATAAAGATCCATTGAATGTTTTAAAAGGGCATTTATTGTCATCGGTACTGCTGGATAACAGTGCATCACCTTTGCGCATGGTATTAGAAGAGTCGCCATTAGCGACTGCCCCTTCGCCGTTATGTGGCTTGGAAGACTCCAATAAAGAGATGGTATTTGTGGTGGGGGTGCAAGGTTCTGAGGCAGAACATGCCGAAGCCATTGAGCAACTCATTTTAGCGGAGTTACATCGCATTGTTGAAGAGGGAGTGGATCAATCGCAAGTGGAAGCGATGTTACATCAATTGGAATTGTCGCAACGTGAAGTAGGTGGAGACAGTTATCCGTATGGTTTACAGCTGATTTTACACGCTTTACCAGGTGCATTGCATGAGGGTGACCCGATTGCATTATTGGACAGCGATCAAGCGCTTAAGGTATTGGAAGAAGAGGTTAAAGACCCACAATTTATTCCAAACTTCATTAAAACATGGTTGTTAGACAATACGCACCGTGTTCGTTTAACCATGGCACCCGATACCACCTTATCGGCACAAAAAGAGCGGGCGGAAAAAGAGACGTTGGCCGCCATTCAAGCCACGCTTAGTGAGCCAGAAAAACAGGCGATTATTGATCAAGCGGTTGCCTTAGAGCAACGTCAATCGCAAGAGGATGATCCCAGTATTTTGCCCGAAGTGACCAAAGAGGATATTCCAGAAACCATAAAAACCTACACGGCACAACACACACAAATTGGTTCAGTGCCTGTTACGGCATATCAGTGTGGCAGTAATGGTTTAACCTACGAACAGTTAGTCATGGAACTGCCAGCATTAACCGATGCAGAAAAAGCCCTCATGCCGCTGTTTAACAGTTGTGTAACCGAAGTAGGCAGTGCGGGAAGAGACTACCTTGAAACCCAGTCTTATCATGCCGAAATATCGGGTGGTATTTCAGCACGTTCCATGGTGCACTCAAAACTGCAAGCGCCTGAAGAGTGTCACAGCCACTTTTTATTTTCTTCAAAAGGGTTGAATCGTCATCAAGATAAAGTGGCAGGCTTAATTGAAGATACGCTTTACACCGCACGATTTGATGAACTGAATCGCTTAAAAGATTTGGTGGGGCAAATTCGAGCTTCAGTGGATCATGGCATTACTGGTAATGGACACGGTTTAGCCATGATGGCCGCAGTACAAAACTTTACCCCTGCGGCACAATGGAGTTTTCAACGTTCAGGGTTTGCAGGTATTCAATACATAAAATCTTTAAATGAAAGTTTACAAGGCTCAGAGCAAGCCGTAGAAGCCTTTTCAGAAGGGTTGTTGGGTATTCAGAAAAAACTGTGTCAAGCGCCAAAACAAGCGTTAATCATCAGTGATGACGCGGGGCTGTCTTCGGCCTTAAAAGGCTTGAAAACAAATTGGAGTCGTTTACCGAAATCCACCACACAACCCAGTGCGTTTTCGGTCAAGGCCTCCCAACAGACGATAAAACAAGCTTGGGTGACCAGTACGCAAGTGAATTTTTGTGCCTTAGCTTATCCAACCGTTATGCCTGATCATGACGATGCGCCTAAGTTATCGGTATTAGGTGCGTGTTTACGCAATGGATTTTTGCACTCAATTATTCGAGAAAAAGGGGGCGCTTACGGTGGTGGTGCCAATTACAATGGCGAAGCCAGCGCGTTTGTTTTCTATTCGTATCGTGATCCCCGTTTATTAGAAACCTACGCCGACTTTAACAAAGCGCTTGACTGGCTAATGAGTTCCGATGCCACACAAGCCAAAGTAGACGAAGCCATCTTGAATGTTATTAGCTCCATGGACAAACCCAGTTCGCCCGCAGGAGAGGTGAAAAAAGCCTTTTACCAAACCCTGCATGGTCGCAGCTATGAAACACGTATGGCCTATCGACATGGCGTGATTTCAACCACTCTGGATGAGCTAAGAACGATTGCAGAGCGCTATTTAAGCGAAGATAACGCCTCTTCAGCCGTGTTAACCAATACCAATGGTGCAGAGCAATTGGCCAATTCAGGATTTGAAGTGATTACATTGTAAAATGGTAAAAATTCCCCCCCCCTTTTGAGTTAACGCATTAAATAAAGAGAAAATATCAACTTGAATTCGTATCATAAGTGAAGACTTGTGATGTGAATTCAAGAATGTCAGATTTCACCACACTTTAAATTAGCTGGAACCGCAATGTTAATGCGTTTGGGGTTAGGCAGGTTTAAGTTATCCATGATGGTGGAAAGTTCTGTCAGCGATTTTTTCGCTCCAATACGGGTATTAAACGCCTTCTCTTCAGCAATGGTGGACTGGTTGAAGCCGTTATAGTCATGCGCAGGAAAAACAAGGGTATTGTTTGGCAGGGTAAATAATTTTTGTGTAATGGAGTGGTATAAGGCTTCATTGCTACCCAACTGAAAATCAGTGCGTCCACAATCTCGAATTAATAACGCATCGCCGGTAAAGGCCGCGCCTTCAATAAGGTAGGTACTGTCATGGTCGGTGTGTCCGGGTGTGTGGAGTATGCGAATTTCTTGTTTTCCTAGTGTTAACACATCATTTTCAGAGGTCAGAATATCGGCACAAGGAGAGTTTGATTTTTTATGAATGACAATTTTAGCCCCTGTTTTTTTACGTAACGCCCCCGCGCCGGTAATGTGATCTGCATGAACATGAGTTTCTAATAGGTATTTTATGGTTAGCCCTAGCTCCGTTACCAGTTGCAAATCTCGTTCAACTTGCTCAGTGACAGTATCAATAATGGCTGCTTCTTTGGTTGCTTCATCCCAGATTAAATAAGTATATGTCCAAGTGTCATAATCAAATAACTGACGAATTTTCATAGTAAGAGCCTTGTGTTTTGTTTGCTATAATGTGAGAGCCTTGCATATAATCCATTGATGTAGCTTATGCCTATATAAGTAAAAGCATGTATTTATGCCAATTATTATCCTTTATATAAAGTTATCCCGTCAACCATGAATTCTATTTTGTTTCCTATCCAAAAAAATGACCTATTTCCTTTGCTTGAACAATGTATGGCGAAGGATTATTTTGTTTTGCAGCGTTCGCTGAATAAGCTTGATTTTAATCAGTTAACGGAACAGGATGTTGCTTGGAAAAAATGGGCAACAAGAGTGCAGCGTTCGTTAGAAGAGGCGCAACAACGCAAGCTAATCGTGCCTAAAATTCAATATGATATGGCGTTACCCGTAGCGGCTAAAAAAGCACAGTTAGTTGAGTTGATTCGTGAGAATCAGGTGGTGGTGATTGCAGGGGAAACGGGATCAGGAAAGACCACTCAAATTCCTAAAATTTGTTTAGAAGCGGGGCAAGGTGTTCGAGGAAAAATTGGCTGTACTCAGCCCAGAAGGCTGGCGGCCAAAAGTGTTTCGGAGCGCATTGCTGAAGAACTGGGTTCTCCGCTTGGTGAGGTGGTGGGGTATCAAGTTCGATTTTTAGACCTTGTGAAATCACACAGTTTAATTAAGGTGATGACGGACGGTATTTTGTTGGCAGAGGTACAAAATGACCGTTTTTTAACGCAATATGACACGATTATTATTGATGAAGCCCATGAACGCAGTATTAATATTGATTTTTTATTGGGTATTCTCAAGCAGCTTTTGTTAAAGCGTGCTGATTTGAAGGTGATTATCACGTCAGCAACGATTGATACACAACGCTTTGCTGAACATTTTACGTTAAATGGAAAACGCCCACCAGTGGTGGAAGTCTCGGGTAGAACGTTTCCTGTTGAACTGCGCTATCGCCCACTGGCTTCTTATGAAGATGATGCAGGTAATCTTATTGAACAGGACGTGACAACGGGCATTGCAGATGCCATTGATGAGTTGTCAAATGAGGATCCATTTGGCGATGTGTTGGTCTTTCAGGTTGGGGAACGAGATATTAAGGAGACGGCGGAAGTTTTACGAAAACGTAACCTCAAAAACACTGAAATTGTACCGCTGTATGCACGGCTTGCAATGAGTGATCAGCAAAAGATTTTTCAAACCTCACAAAAACGTCGCATTATTTTGAGTACCAATGTAGCCGAAACCTCATTAACTGTTCCAGGTATCAAATATGTGATTGACCCTGGACTGGTTCGAATCAGTCGTTACAGTGTGCGCAGTAAAGTTCAACGTTTACCGATTGAAAAAATTTCACAAGCCTCGGCGAATCAGCGAAAAGGGCGTTGTGGTCGAGTGAGCGATGGCATTTGCATTCGCTTATACGATGAGGAGAGTTTTTGCGCACGACCCGAATTTACCGATCCTGAAATACATCGAACCGCATTGTCTTCGGTTATTTTAACCATGGCGCAGTTAAAATTGGGGGAGGTTCATCTATTTCCATTTATTGAAAAACCAGCGGATAAATCCATTAACGATGGCTTTCGTCAATTGCACGAATTAGGCGCATTGGATGAGGAGCGAAGATTAACGCCAGAAGGGCGACAAATCGCGAAACTGCCTATTGATCCGAGTGTGGCCAAAATGGTGGTTGAGGCGGAAAAAAATGGGGTGTTAGCAGAAGTGATTGTGATTGCGGCGGCGTTAAGCATTCAAGACCCAAGAGACATCAACCAAACGACCATGCAAGCGGCAAGAACCGCACATAAACCCTTTGAAGATGAGCGTTCTGATTTTTTATTCTTTTTAAATTTATGGCATTTTTATGAATATCAGCGCCGTCACTTAACTCAGAATAAATTAAGAAAGCTTTGTAAAACCAATTTTTTATCGTACATGAGAATGCGAGAGTGGCATGAGTTAACGGTGCAGCTTGAGCAGAGCTTAAAGCGCATTGGGATGCGAGTGGGAAAATTACACCTGTTTGAAGAAAAGCGTCAAACCAATAAGCAAGGTATCGCCACCGATGAGGTGCAAGAACGGTTAAGTGATTTGCACAGTATCGCCGTGCACAAGTCCTTGTTGGCTGGTTTATTAGGTAATGTGGCGATGCGTGATGATGATAAATCATTTTTAGGTGCGCGCAGTACAAAGTTATTTATTCACCCTAGTTCAGCCCTTTTTAAACGCAAGCCTAAGTGGATGTTAGCGGGCGAGTTGATTGAAACCACCAAGCTTTATGCGCGTAATAATGCCGTCATTGATATTCATTGGGTGGAAGGCTTGGCGAAACACTTAATTAAACACAGTTACAGTGACCCGCATTGGCAAAAAAAACGTGGTCAAGTGGGGGCGTATGAGTCCATTACACTGTATGGTTTGCCGATTGTAAGTCGCAGACACTGTAATTATGGCCCGATTAACCCCGTTGAAGCGCATAAAATTTTTATTCGTCATGGTTTGGTTGAGGGGCAACTGTTTTCGAAAATTGGTTTTTTTGTGCATAACCAAGCGTTGGTGCGCAAAATTGAAAAACTGGAGCATAAATTACGTCGGCCTGATTTTTTGGTAGACGATGAGTTAATCTATCAGTTTTATGATGAGCGGATTCCAAAGCAAATTTACAGCAAACCAGCCTTTGAAAAATGGGCAAAGCGGGCTGAAAAAGAGACACTAGAGCAGATAAAAGCACTCTATTTAACCGAAGCCTATTTAATGAAGCAGCAGGCCAGCGCTTCGTTGCTACAGGATTTTCCCGATCAAGTTCATCTCTCCAACCAATTATCTTTTGATGTGGATTACCATTTTGAACCTGGGAAAAAACAGGATGGTTTAATTTATCATTTGCCTTTATCAAGTTTAAACCTGGTGAAGCCAGAGTCCTTTGAATGGTTAACACCAGGGTTATTAAAAGAAAAAACGGCTTTTTACATTAAGTCACTCCCCAAAGCATTAAGAAAGCAGTTTGTGCCTGTGCCACAATACGTTGCGTTGGTATTGGAGGAAATGTCTTCGGATAAACCTGAAAGCTATCTTCACCAACTGGTTTGGGCATTGAATCGTCGTGGTCACGATAAGGTAACGAGCCAGCATTTTGTTAATGTTGAGTTACCAGAGCACTTAACCCCCTTTTTTATATTGCAAGATGAAAAAAATAGTGTACTGGCCGAAGGAGATGAGTTAGCCGATTTAAAAGCGCGTTATCAACATTTAGTGGACGCTAAAATTCAGCAACATCAAACAAAATCTCAAGGAACAGAGAAAGAGATTGATACATGGGATTTTGGTGATTTGGCGGAATCACAAAAAATTAAACATCGGCAGTCTGAAATGGAAGCCTATCCAGCGTTACAGAAAAAGGGGGATAAAATTGTATTAACACTCATGAGCGATCAAGCGAATGCGTTAAAGACACATGGTGAGGCAGTATTGGCGTTAATGCGACGAATGTTGGACGATAAATTGAAATACCTGCAAAAAAAACTGCCACTGCAAAAAGCGTGTTTATGCTACGCCCCTTATGGAACCTGTCAGGATTTAACCGAGCAGGTGATTGATCGAGCGTTAATGCAGTTAGTGCCCAAGCCAGAAACCATTCGGGCACAGACTGATTTTGAAGCAGTGTTGGTGTTGGTTCGACAACAGTGGATTGAGGTGGCACACACCGTAGCACATCAAGTTAATGATATTCTTGTACAGCACCAGCGGATTGCTAAACGAGTAAAAGGGCGGGTAAACCCACGTTGGCTAGGATCAGTTGCCGATATTAAGACTCAATTAGAGGGTTTAATCGCAAAAGATTTTGTTCGCAGTACACCTGAGGTTTGGTTTAAACAAATTGTACGCTATTTAAAAGGCATTGAAGTACGCTTGGAAAAAATAGATCAAGACCCCAGTAAAGATCAATTAGCGGTGCGCCAAATACAACCATTGTTCGTTGAGTACGAGCATTTATTACAAGATGAGGCGTATCAACACACCGCAGGTTTAATGGAGTTAAAATGGTGGATTGAAGAGTTGCGATTATCCTTGTTTGCACAACCGATGAAAACACTTAAACCCGTTTCAATTAAACGGTTAGAGAAGTGGATTAAGGAAATTAATACGACTGGTAAGTGTTAATTAGTATAGAATAGTGTTCGAGATTATTAATAAATAAAATAGTAAAAGGATTATAAAGAATGATTGTTCAATTAAAAAACAAAGCGCCCTACATTTTATCTTGTGCTTTATTAAGTTCAGCGGTTTTATTAAGTACAGGTTGTTCAAGTGATGATAATGATACTTCTGAACAAAGTAGTTCTTTAACAGAAAAAGCAGGCTCAGTTGTATCGAGTGCGCAAACAGCGATTACAGAAACAGCTGAAAAAACAGTTGACGTGGCTTCTGATGCGACTACGGCCGTTGTTGACACGGCTGAAAAAGCAGTTGACGTGGCTTCTGATGCGACTACGGCTGTTGTTGACACGGCTGAAAAAGCAATTGATGTGGCTTCTGATGCGAAAACAGCTGTTGTAGAAAAGACTGCGCATGATCATGATCATGCCGCTACTTCTGTAGACGGTGCAAAAGTTTATGCCTCTTGTGCTGGATGTCATGGTGGAAATGCTGAAGGAGGCGTTGGTCCTACTTTAAACAGTCAAACAGCTGAAGCCGTTTCTGATAAATTAAACCGTTATAAAGCAGGTGAGCAACTTGGTCCGATGACAGGTATGATGACTCCGATTGCTAAAGGCTTAAGTGATGCTGAAATTAAAGCCGTTTCAGAGTATGTAATTACTCTTAAATAATAGTAACTACTCAGGAGTGATTTGAAGGGTTTTCCGATCGATTACTCTGAGTAGCTCAACATAAAAAACGCTTTTTTTATGTTTAAAAGACCCCTTTGATGGGGTTTTTTGGTTTGTAAGTGGCTGTAAATGTGGGGTTCGTTATAAACGAAACGTATTTTTCTATTTAGAGTTATAGGCTATAAGGTAAAGGCTCTATAAAGGCGGCTTTACCTGATTCGGTCATCAAGTTACCTTCAATTGTTTCTAAGGTTTTTAATGTACCAACGGCTAAGCAGAGTGAGCCCTCGAAAATGTTTGGGTTGGCATTAATTACCGTTAACTTATGGCTTTTTCCATTTTGGTCTATCAAAAAAAGTATTTTTCCAGCCTTTAAGTCCAGCAACTCTTCACAGCGAATGCGAAACATGCGTTTGGTGACCTTTCCACGATAGTGGACGCGGGCAATCATTTCTTGTCCAGGAAAACAGCCTTTTTTAAAATCAATTGCATTTAATTTATCTAAATTTAAAAATTGTGCTAAAAAATGTGCGGTAGTTTGTTCTGTAATATCCGGAATACCAGCCGTAATATTTAATAAATTCCAGTCATAAGAGTTGGTTATATCAGCATTGCTTTTTAGGGTTTTCCAAACCGTTTGCATTTGATTTGCAGGGCCAAACAGCTCATATTTATGATAAGGGCCTGGAACTTTGATAACGCAAACGTCTTTCATGCCTTCTGCATTAATAAACCCCGTTTCGTAATGATGTTTTACTTTGGTGTTTAAGCGTCTTTGAATGTCTAAATCTCCAAATTCTCCAGCAAACCCAATATGAATTAGTTGGTTGGATACTTCTGAGAGTTGAACATCTGCACGCATGATAAACATTTTTAAACGTTTTAAAATTTTGGCCTTAAGGCTATGATTAAAACTTAAATATAAGTGGTTTTGATACTTGAAAATTAAAAAAATGGCAAGTACTTGCCCTTTGGGATCACAGTAAGCAGAAAGTTGTGCTTGAGTATCTGATATTTGTTTGATGTCTGTTGTAAGTTGCCCTTGTAAAAACTCAGCTGCATTATTGCCACTCACTTTAATAAGTGCTTGGTGTGTTAAGCTGGTTAAAACAGGGCCATTTTTGATTAAAAATCGTTCTAATTCTGCTTGACCAAAGCTGGTAATTTGTCCTGTTGAATCAAATTGTGCATTTTGTGCGGTTAAAAAGTTAAGCCATTGGGCGTCAAGTGTGGGAGAGATAGAATCAGTTTGTAGCATCTTGTTGACCTTGTTTTTTTATAACGACTCAGCCGTTACGTTTTTTATTTGAAAGAGATAATACATTAGGAGGCTTTTATATGAAAGATCATAGGGTCAAAAATACCTAAAATATCCGTAGAAATGAGTCGGTTTTAGCGACATCCTTAATCCTCAAACAAAAATATGAATTGGAATATAAACAATTGATGAGCGCAGTTGATGTGCATAATGAATTCAAAACACAGTTGTCAAAATCAGACTCCTAGGAGGCTGTCCTAGAATGAAAGTCGTCGCGAGGGAAAGTCATTTTGTGGCAGGTTTTGTGTACATTTAAGGCGTTTAGTCACTCTAAACAACGAAAATTTACACAAAAGATGACCAAAATGGATTTTCCGCAGTAGATTTCTCATTCTCGGACAGCCTCCTAGCAGTTATTTTATGCATTAGAGGTAGAGATTTAATTAGAGATATTGCTTACAAAAAATATATTTTTGGATATGGAGAATATAAATTATTCAATATATTGATTTGGTGTAGTAGTATGGTCTAAAGCGAATAGGTTTAATGGAGGCCTAAGGTGTCAGAATCAAAGCAAGAGTTTTTAACCTTTGTTATTGGAAGTGAAGAGTATGCTGTTAAAATTCTTCGTGTACAGGAAATTCGTGGTTGGCAAGAACCAAGTCCTTTGCCAAGTGTACCAAGCTTTGTAAAAGGTGTGGTGAATTTACGTGGAACAGTGGTTCCGATCATTGATTTACGTGAAAAATTTCAGTTACAGGTGAGCTATGATGATACAACGGTTGTCATTGTGGTTCATGTTATTACGAGTTCTGGAGAACGAATTGTTGGCTTGGTGGTGGATGCCGTTTCGGATGTACATACATTTGATTTGTCTAAATTGCAACCAGCACCCGATATCTCTTCCTCCTTACAAAATCAATTTGTGGTTGGGTTAGGAACCATTAAAGCAGAAGCAGGTCTTGGTAGCCATAATGTCCAGAGTCAAAAAGAGTTAGAAGAACATGGAACACATGCTCGAATGGTGATTTTAATTGATATTGATAAACTGGTTTCAGAAGGGTTAATTGAATCAATTGTAGGGAATGAATCGACTGCTCCTGTGGAGAATGGTTAACTTCTAAATTTAAGGGGTTGCAACGATTAATACGCAGAGGTGACCCTGTATCGTGAAAAGGTCTCAGTTATTTAAAGGCCTCAGTATTTATTTAGGACGCAAAATAGTTGGCTTGGCCTTTTTATGGGTATGAGGGTAATCTAAATTAAAGTGCAATCCACGGCTCTCTTTTCGTCGTTGTGCGCTTATAATCATTAGCTCGGAAACCAATAATAAATTGCGTAGTTCTAGCAAATCACTGGTCAGTGGGTGTTGTCGATAGTATTCATTAATTTCTTTGTGTAGGTTTTTTAATCGTTTTCTGGCACGTTTTAAGCGGTTATTGGTTCTGACAATACCAACATAATCCCACATAACTCGGCGTATTTCGTCCCAATCGTGGGTGACCAATATTTTTTCGCTGGGTTCGGTTGTTTTTGAACTGTCCCAAGATCGAATGGTATGGTACTCATCAGAAACGGTGAGTTGGTTAAACGCTTTTTCAATGTTTTGTTGTGCCATTTTGGCAAAGACTAAGCCTTCTGTTAAAGAGTTGCTGGCTAAACGATTGGCACCATGAAATCCCGTGTAAGCCGTTTCACCTATAGCATAAAGCCCCTTTAAAGAAGTTTGTCCTTCTAAATCGGTGACGACACCGCCACAGGTGTAATGCGCGGCAGGCACAACTGGAATGGCTTCTTTGACAATATCAATTCCAACCTTAAGGCAACGCTGGTGAATGGTAGGAAAGTGCTTTTTAATAAACGCTTCTGGCTTATGAGAAATGTCTAAATAAACACAGTCAATTCCATGTTTCTTCATCTCTTGGTCAATTGCTCTGGCCACAATATCTCTGGGGGCTAAATCAGCACGAGAGTCATATCTTTCCATAAAAGGCATGCCATTGGGCAATTTTAAAATAGCGCCTTCTCCGCGCAGAGCTTCTGAAATAAGGAATGAACGATCTTTTGGGTGGTATAAACACGTGGGATGAAACTGATTAAACTCCATATTTCCGACAGCACAACCTGCACGCCACGCCATGGCAATACCATCCCCCGTTGAAGTATCTGGGTTGCTTGTGTAAAGGTAAGCTTTGCTCGCACCACCTGTGGCTAATACGGTAAAGTGTGCGGCAATATCATAAATTTTTTGATTTATTTTGTTGAGCACATAGGCGCCTAAACATTGATTACGTTTTTTCGTTAAAATGAGGTCAATGGAAATATGTTCTGGCAATAAGGTAATATTAGGGGATTGCTTTGCTGCTTCAATTAACGTGTTAATAACGGAAAATCCAGTATGGTCTGCGGCATGGATGACTCTACGATGACTGTGCCCTCCTTCTTGCGTTAGGTGAAATGGAAAGCGACTATTGGATTTATTTTGTTTACTAAAAGGAACGCCCAGTTCAATTAATTCATGAATGGCTTCTTTGGCATGAGAGGTGACTACTGTGACGGCTTTTAGATCACATAATCCTGCGCCAGCATCTTGAGTATCTTTAATGTGTGCTTCAATGCTATCAAATGGATCCATGACACCTGCAATACCACCTTGGGCATAATTGGTACTGCCTTCCGTTAAAGCGGACTTAGCTAATAAAATGACAGAATGGTTTTGGGCTAATTTTAACGCCGCTGTTAAGCCCGCAATGCCCGTACCAATAATAAGCACATCTGTTTTTAAGCTATGGTTATGCGTTTGAGTGGTCACATAAGTTCCTTGATGATGTTTCTATCCGTGGATGAGAAGGATATATCAATATTGATGTCATGGTTAGCGTATTGAACGCATCGCTTTTACCGTATTATAATTTAAATCAAACGATCAAAAAAGGTAACTGCTTAGCGAGTAGTTACCAAAAAGGAAATAGATGAGGGGAGTATGTCTGATATAGAGCAATCGACACAAAGAATATTAACCGAACAAGGGCAGATTGTGTCGATTAAGGGGGCGTTTGCGTACGTACAGGTTCAGGCTCAATCAGGCTGTCAGGGATGTGCTTCCTCTTCTCATTGTGGAACGTCCGCCTTAGCAGGTTATTTTAAACGCGGTTCAAGAGGATTGATTAAAGTTCATAATCGTGTAAATGGCTGTGTAGGAGATTATGTGCAGCTAAAACTGGATCAATCGAATTTAGTGAAGCAAGCCTTTTTAGCCTATGGCTCTCCATTGTTAGGGCTATTTATGTTTGCCGTATTATTTAAATTTTTGGGTTCCAGTTTATTTGAACTTAATGACGGTGTTCAAGAGATTGCAATTATTATTGGGGGATTTTGTGGCATAGGGTTAGGTTGGTATTTTTCTCATAAGGTATATCGCCCCACGTTACCTGAAATGGTGCTTATTTTAAAGCCTCAGGAGCTTGGCTGAGAATAAAAGGCATATCTTGATTTCACAGCAAAATATCTGTATCAAGGGGGATGAGTTGAAAAAATAAAGACTAACCCTTATGTAAGATTTAATAAAAAAATGTAAAAAAGGAATTAATGACTATGAAAAAACCCACTTTATTCGCCTCCTTATTAGTAGGTGTTTTATTTATTATTCAGCCAGTGGTGGTATGGGCCGAAAGCTCTGCCAAACCTTCTGCAAGTTTAGCAGCTTCATTTGGTTTACCTGATTTTGTGACCTTGGTGGAAGAGAACCATCAAGTGGTTGTTAATATTAGTACGACCAAAGAAGTCACAAAGCAAAGTCAGCTTCATCCACAATTTAAAGGATTACCTGACGAAATGTTACGCTATTTTTTTGGCGTGCCACAATCTAAGTTAGATGAATTTAGAGGGGGAAACAGATCAACACCTAAAAGTATGCCTAAAAAACGTCCTCACTCATTGGGTTCAGGATTTATTATCAGTAAAGATGGTTACATCTTAACGAACCATCATGTCGTAGAAGGTGCGGATGAAATTATTGTGACAATGCGAGACCGAAAAGAGCTAAAGGCTGAAGTCATTGGTTCTGATAAACGGACGGATGTTGCATTATTAAAAGTAAAAGCAAGTGATCTGCCTTTTGCCAAAATAGGATCTCGAAAAAATTTAAAAGTAGGGCAGTGGGTTTTAGCCATTGGTGAACCATTTGGATTGGATTATACCGTGACTCATGGCATTATTTCAGCATTAGGGCGAGCTTTGCCTAATGACACTTATGTTCCCTTTATTCAAACAGATGTGCCAATTAATCCAGGGAACTCTGGAGGCCCTTTATTTAATTTAGCAGGTGAAGTAGTTGGTATTAATTCACAAATTTACAGCAGTAGTGGTGGTGCGATGGGGCTCTCTTTCTCCATTCCCATTGATATAGCAATGAATGTAGTAGAACAGCTAAAAGCCAATGGTGAAGTCGTGCGCGGGTATTTGGGAGTATTGATTCAGGAAGTCACCAGTGATTTGTCAAAGTCGTTTGGATTAGAGCGTCCAAATGGCGCGTTAGTTGGAGAGGTTTACCCTGATACACCTGCCGAAAAAGCAGGTATTCAAGCGGGTGATATTATCTTGACGTTTGATGGTAAGTCAATTCATAAGTCGGCAGACTTACCACCACTGGTTGGTATTACAACGATTAATAAACTGGTTAAAGTAAAAATATTACGTCAAGGTGAGCTTGAAGAGCTTGAGGTGGCTTTAGCAGCACTTGATTCAGAAGACCAGATGGTGACAGATAAAAAAAGCCACAGTGGAAACCATCCATTAGGTGCCAATGTTGAAGATTTAGATCAAGCGACTTTGCGGGATTTAAAAATTCCATTTGGTGTTGGTATTCGTTCTGTATTTGGAGACCCGGCAGAAAGTGCAGGATTACGTCAAGGAGATGTCCTGGTGACGATTGATTTTAAACCCGTTAAGAGTGTGAAAGCGTTGAAAAAATTACTGAAGTCATTGCCTAAAAATCGTTCACTGCCTGTCAGGGTTATTCGAGAAGGGCGCTCACTCTTTTTACCGTTGATTTTAAAGGATTAAGACCTGATTCACATTTCTATCTGGAGATTTAGGATCATGGAAGTACTTCAAATCCATGCGAAAGAGAAAGAATTAGCGTAAAATATGCGACATTAAATTTCAACTAGACTTACTTTGTCAAAATAGTGTAAGTGTAAGGGGGCGATAGCCCCCTTTTTTTTATAGACTGTATTTTTTTTATCCTTCTTTTTATTGTTGTAGGCAAATTATTTAGAAATAGAATAGGGGGGGAGGAAATATTTGGAGCATCAATGTCAGAACATTTAAAGCGTATTCGTAATTTTTCAATTATTGCCCATATTGACCATGGTAAATCCACCATTGCCGATCGTTTTATTCACCTATGTGGTGGTTTGTCCGATCGTGAAATGGAATCCCAAGTTCTGGATACCATGGACATTGAAAAAGAGCGCGGTATTACCATTAAAGCACAAAGTGTCACATTAAACTATAAAGCGAAAGATGGACATACCTATCAGTTAAACTTTATTGATACCCCTGGACACGTTGATTTTTCGTATGAAGTGTCTCGTTCACTTGCTGCGTGTGAAGGTGCGTTATTGGTGGTTGATGCCTCTCAAGGCGTGGAAGCACAAACCGTTGCTAATTGTTATACCGCAATTGAACAAGGGTTAGAAGTTTTAGTGGTACTCAATAAAATTGACCTACCAGCGGCGGAACCCGAACGCGTGATTGAAGAGATCGAAGAGATTATTGGAGTAGAAGCCGTTGATGCCGTTCGAGCCAGTGCCAAAGCAGGGATTGGCATTGAAGAGACCTTAGAAGAGATTGTCGCCAAAATTCCCCCTCCTCAAGGCGATCCAGAAGCGCCTTTAAAAGCATTAATTATTGATTCTTGGTTTGATAACTATTTGGGTGTGGTCTCTTTAGTTAGAGTGATGGACGGTCGTATTGGTAAAAAAACCAAGATGCGAGTCATGTCAACCAAAGAGGAGTATATGGTCGATGATGTGGGTATTTTTACGCCAAAACGTACGCCAACAGCCTGTTTAAACGCAGGGGAAGTTGGCTATGTTATTTCGGGCATCAAGGACATTGATGGTGCCCCCGTTGGGGATACCTTAGTGGATGCTAATCGAGTGGATGTGGAAGCATTGCCAGGTTTCAGTGCGGCACAACCTCGTGTTTTTGCAGGGCTGTTTCCAGTCACTTCAGAGCAGTATGAAGACCTGCGTGAATCGTTACGTAAACTGCGTTTAAACGATGCCGCACTGCATTTTGAACCAGAAAGTTCCGAAGCACTTGGTTTTGGATTTCGTTGCGGATTCTTAGGCATGTTGCACATGGAAATCGTGCAAGAACGTCTTGAGCGTGAATACAATATTGATTTAATCGTGACCGCCCCTACGGTTATTTATGAAGTGTTAACCAAGGGGGGGGAAATATTAAAAATAGATAATCCGTCCGAACTACCCGATATGGGCTTGGTAGAAGAGATTAGAGAACCCATTATTCACGCCAATATTTTAGTGCCTAATGAATACGTTGGTTCCGTAATAAAACTGTGTATTGAAAAACGTGGTGTTCAAAAAGACATGCAATACTCGGGTGGGCAAGTGACTATTCAATATGAACTTCCCTTAAATGAAGTGGTGTTGGATTTCTTTGACCGTTTAAAATCATGCAGTCGTGGTTACGCCTCAATGGACTACGAATTCAAACGATTTCAAGCGGATAATTTGGTACGGATGGATTTTTTAATTAACGGTGAAAAAGTAGATGCATTAGGCGTGATTGTGCATCGAAACTTTGCGGCACAGCGTGGAAAGTTAATTGTTGAAAAATTAAAAGAAGTCATTCCGCGTCAAATGTTTGATGTGGCAATTCAAGCGGCCATAGGTGCTAAAATCATTGGACGCACCAATGTAAAAGCGTTGCGTAAAAATGTAACCGCCAAGTGTTATGGTGGCGATGTATCACGTAAAAAGAAATTATTACAAAAACAAAAAGAAGGTAAAAAACGCATGAAGTCTGTTGGAAATGTCGAACTACCGCAGGAGGCCTTCTTGGTCATTCTAAATACGGGAGAATCTTAATGAGTTTTGAACTAATTTTAGTGATCGTCACCGCCGTTAGTGGCGTGATTGCCTATGTGGATCACATTATTTGGCGTCCCAAGCGATTAAAAGCAGTTGTGGCCGCAAAAGAACCGATTATTGTTGAATATGCACGTTCTTTATTTCCAATATTTTTAATTGTGCTGGTCTTGCGTTCCTTTATTATTGAGCCCTTTAAAATTCCATCGAGTTCTATGTACCCAATCTTGCAAATTGGTGATTTTATTGTTGTTAATAAGTTTGCTTATGGAATCAAATTACCCGTGATTCAAACGACGGTTATTCCTGTTGGTACGCCTGAACGTGGCGATGTGGTGGTGTTTAAATTTCCAAATGACCCAACCGTGGACTACATTAAACGTGTGGTAGGGGTTCCAGGAGACGAAATTAGTTATTTTGAACGCGCTTTATTTATTAACGGAGAACGGGTTAAAACTGAATTTATGGGTAAATACCGAGGCTCAGATTCTGGATCGGTTATGAATGGTGCTACAGTCATTAAAGAGTTTTTTTCAGAGAATCACAGTCATGAAATACTGCTGGATATGAATAAGAAAAGTGTAGATAAGAAAGTCATTAAAGTACCCGAAGGGCAGTATTTTGTCATGGGTGACAATCGAGATTACAGTAGCGACAGCCGTGCCTGGGGCTTTGTACCAGCGAAAAACTTAAAAGGCAAAGCATTTGGTATTTGGATGAACTGGGATAATGGCATTAACTTTAATCGTATTGGTAAAGGTATTGAGTAAATGGCCAGTAAACCCGCCAAAAAACTTTCTGTTGAGCGCCTTGCCGCATTAGGCCAACTGTCTAAAAAATTAGGATATCAATATCAGGATATCCGTTTGTTGCAACATGCGTTAACCCATCGCAGTATGGGTGCAAGAAACAATGAGCGGTTAGAGTTTTTAGGAGACAGCTTGGTCAACTTTATGATTGCCGATGTGTTGTTTCACCAATTTACGAACTTGCCCGAAGGGGACATGAGTCGAGTACGTGCTCACTTGGTTAAAGGCGATACCTTGGCGCTGATTGGTCGAGAGTATGAACTAAGCAACTACCTTGTTTTAGGGCCTGGCGAATTAAAAAGCGGTGGGTTTCGACGTGACTCCATTATTGCCGATGCAGTAGAAGCCATTATTGCCTCCATTTACGAAGATGGCGGGTTGGATGCCTGTCGTGCGTTGGTTATGCGTTTATACAACAAACGGTTAGAGGTACTCGACCCCAAAAACATTGGTAAAGACCCCAAAACACGTTTGCAAGAGTGGTTACAATCCCGCAATCAACCCCTGCCAGAATACAGCATTATTATTGTCAGTGGCGCAGCACATGCGCAAGAGTTTACCGTCTCTTGTTTTGTTGAAAAGCTGAATACCAAGTTTGAAGCCACCGCCAATAATCGCCGAAAAGCAGAGCAAAAAGCGGCCGAAGCGGCATTAAAAGTGCTTGGCGAAGCTTAAAGGAATTAGAATGAGTAAAAAATTAGATTTAGATGCCATTTTAGCGGGTGGGAACGATTCAAATAGCGAGCCAGAAACCAACTATCAAACCGGTTTCGCCGCCGTTATCGGTCGCCCTAATGTCGGCAAGTCCACCATTATGAATGAATTGCTGGGGCAAAAACTCAGCATTACCTCACATAAGCCACAAACCACACGCCATCGTATTCACGGCATTTACACCACCGATGCACATCAAATCATTTATGTTGATACCCCAGGGATGCACCTAGGGGGAGAGAAATCCATTAACGACTACATGAACCGCACCGCCAACAGCGCGTTTGCCGATGTGGACGTGATTCTATTTGTGGTCGAAGCAGGGCGCTGGACCAAAGAAGACGAAGCCGTTGCCAAAAAACTCGAAGGCATTGAAACCCCTGTGGTCGTATTAATGAATAAAATCGACAACTACAAAAACAAAGAAGACCTCTTTCCATTTATGCAAGTAGTTGGTGAAAATGTCCAAATGGACACCTTAATCCCCATTTCAGCCTACAAAAAAAGTGGTTTAGACTTAATTAAAAAAGAGGTGCTTAAGTACTTTCCACGTCAAGAAAAAATTTTTCCAGAAGAGTACATCACTGACCGTTCACAACGCTTTTTAACCGCCGAGATCATTCGTGAAAAATTGATGCGAACCTTAGGGGAAGAAGTTCCTTACGGCGCAACCGTTGAAATAGAACAATTTAAGTTCGATAAAGAAGAGGGGCGCTGGTTTATTAATGCCCTTATTTTGGTGGAGCGCAAAGGGCAAAAGCAAATCGTCATCGGAAAAAAAGGCGCGCTTATTAAAGAGATGGGGACGCAAGCACGCAAAGACCTAATTGGGTTATTGGACGCTCGGGTGCACTTAGAGCTGTGGGTCAAAGTCAAAGAAAATTGGTCGGACGATGCACGCGCCTTAGCCAGCTTAGGGTACGACGACAACTACAGCAGCTAAAAAGGTTCGCGTTTGTCTCATGGAAATTGAACAGTCCGCCTTTGTGCTACACAGTAGACCTTATCGAGAAACCAGTGCCTTAGTCACCTTTTTTTCACCCGACTATGGAAAGTTTAACGGCATTATTCGTGGCGTAAGGGGGGGGAGAAAAACCGCCAGTCAAAAATCAGCGTTACTGCAACCCTTTCAACTGCTTACGATTCAATGGCGAGAACGCGCAAATAAGTCCTCTGATCTGGTTTCCATCCAGCAGTTTGAACGCGCTGATGTACACTTTCCATTGACAGGCGAAGCCAGTATTTGTGGATTGTATCTCAACGAATTATTATATCGGCTGTTGTTTACCAAAATTGGGGTAGGCGTCTTGTTTAACGACTATCAACAAACCCTCTACCAATTATTGGCGGCACACAACCGAGCCGAACAAGCATGGTCTTTACGGCAGTTTGAATGCCATTTACTCAATGAACTAGGGCAAGGTATCGTATGCGATACTGACCTTAAAGAGCAACCGATTAAAGCCAAAGCCAACTACTATTTTTACCCCGAAACAGGCGCGATTAACGTAGAACAAGATGGCTTAAAAACAGGCATCCCTATTCAAGGAAGCAGTCTGTTAGCGTTAGCAGAGCAACGCTACAGTGAAGATGCCTTGCCCGATTTAAAACGATTGTTACGCACCGTATTAACCCAATATTTAGGCGAGAAACCAATCATGACTCGCCAGTTATTTAAGTAAAATATTTCCCCCCCCCCTCAATCCACTTGAAAAGGGAGAGGGGGAGAGGCAATAATATAATAAAGGAAACCTTGTATATGAACCCAATCTACCTTGGCCTAAACATTGATCACGTTGCGACCTTAAGACAAGCACGTGGCACTCGTTACCCAGACCCCATTAAAGCCGCGTTAGATGCTGAAATGGCGGGTGCCGACAGCATCACACTGCACCTGAGAGAAGATCGCCGTCATATTCAAGACGAAGACGTGGCGCGCATTGTGGCCGTACGCCAAACCAAAGTTAATTTAGAGATGGCCGCCACCGAAGAAATGATTCAGATCGCCTGTGCCTATCATCCTGAAGATGTTTGTCTCGTGCCCGAAAAACGCGAAGAACTCACCACCGAAGGTGGATTGGATGTCGCAGGGCAGATGGAGTGGCTAACCGAAACCTGTCGTAGATTGGCGCAAGCTGAGTGTCGAGTCTCCCTTTTTATTGATCCCGATGAACGACAAATTGAAGCCGCCAAAGAAGTTGGTGCGCCCGTCATTGAGTTGCACACGGGAACTTATGCCGAACTAACCAAGCCCGAAGACATTGAAGCCGAACTCAAACGCATTCGCCACGCCGCCGAATACGCCACCCGCTTAGGATTGGTCGTGAATGCTGGGCACGGTTTACACTATCACAATGTACAACCCATCGCCGCCATAACCGAAATTGAAGAGCTTAATATTGGCCACGCCATTATTGCCCAAGCCATTTTTTTAGGTCTACCAGAGGCCATTCGTGAAATGAAACGCCTGATGATTGAAGCACGTCAACAAGCGTACTTACGATAGGGCATCTCGTGTGATTGTAGGCGTTGGAACCGATATTGTAGACGTAGAGCGCATTGCCAACGTCTATAAAAGACAAGGGCAAGCGTTTGTTCAACGCGTACTCTCCAAAAGTGAACAGCTTGAGCTGGAACAACAACATTATCCTGAACGCTTTCTTGCCAAACGTTGGGCGTTAAAAGAAGCCGTCTCCAAAGCATTGGGAACCGGCATGGCGCAAGGCGTTTGTTTTAAAGAGATGACCATTGGCCATAAAGACACAGGGCAACCGATTCTATTATTAGAAGGCACAACCCAACAAAAAGCCAACGAACTCGGCATTACCGATTGGGCAATCAGTGTCAGTGATGAAAAACACCATACCGTCGCATTCGTGGTGGCCGAGAATCGAGATTTAAAAAATTCTTCCCCCCCCCCCCTTTATCTTGAATAGTTGAAAAAAATCACATATATTTTGAACACAAACAATAAGAGCATTGAACTATGAACAAAAGTATTTTAACCAACCTAATTGCCGCAACCATCCTTGCCTTAGGCTGGGGGTTGCAAAACGACTTTATTATGATGATTGGTCTGTTTGCGCTATCAGGTGCACTCACCAACTGGCTCGCGGTACACATGCTATTTGAAAAAGTGCCCGGTCTCATCGGTTCAGGGGTCATTCCCAATCGGTTTGAAGCCTTTAAAGAAGCCATTAAAATCTTAATGATGGAACAGTTTTTTACCCAAGAAAACATCGACCGTTTTGTTTCAGGTGGGCAAGGGCAAACCACCTCCAAGCTAACGCTGGCACCCGTGATTCAAAAAATAGACCTATCCCCCTCGTTTGACCGACTGGTCACCGTCATCATGGAATCCTCTTTTGGTAGCATGTTAGGCATGTTTGGTGGGGAAGAAGCACTAACCCCCCTAAAAGAGCCCTTTATAAAAAGCATGAAAGAATCGATTATTGAAATCACCGAAAAAGACGACTTTCACCAACTGCTTCAAAATGAAATAGACCAACCCAAAATAATGGCCGACATTCGAACCAAAGTCGCCGAAATCATCGACGCACGCCTAGAAGAACTCACTCCGCAATTAGTGAAAGAGATGGTGCAACAGATGATTCAAGAACACCTAGGCTGGCTCGTCGTTTGGGGTGGCGTGTTTGGCGGCATTATTGGCTTATTTTCAGCGGTAATCATTAATATTAGATAAAAAAGAGAGGGGGATAATAATTATTAAAATAAAATCGGTACAAGACTTGCTTTAATTTTTAAACCCCCTATAATACGCCTCATTGAAACGCATTACATGCCTCTCAATATTAAAAATTGTCGCGGGGTGGAGCAGCTTGGTAGCTCGTCGGGCTCATAACCCGAAGGTCATAGGTTCAAATCCTGTCCCCGCTACCACATTCTAAAGCCAGATTTTCAAACACCTTAAAAGGTGAATGAAATCTGGCTTTTTTTATTGCCCAAAAAATGACTTAAAGACTTAAAAAAATCCATCAAATCATTTATTCTCTTGCCCTCTGGTATAAAGCCCCCGTCCTAACAAGTCACCATCACAATAGTATAAGCCTCAATTTTACTTGTTCACAGGCCTATTTAGAAATACTTGTTTTTTTTGCTATACTCATTTTCCATATTCGCTCAAAGGTTATTTGACGGAAAACCCTCTTAATCAGAACTTATTTTTATGCGGGTATTCAGGCGATACTACCTTGTAGCAAAGGTTAGGAACGCCACATAAGCGGCTAAAGAAAAGCAAATAAAAAGGCATATACGATTAGGTGTCTACTAACGCTGTATTAAAGTTATTTTGTTGAAGTAGGGAACAAGGTGAATTGAGTTTGCTCAAGAGAGGGTACTTTTGTACTTGTACTGGTTGTACTTGTTGTAATGGTTGTAATGGTTGTAATGGTTGTAATGGTTGTAATGGTTGTAATGGTTGTAATGGTTGTAATGGTTGTAATGGTTGTAATGGTTGTAATGGTCAAGTATTTCTGTAGGGGAGGAGAAAATTCTGGATTGAAATTTTTACCCCCCCCTTACACTGTAGTATGGAAACAAAAATAATACAACAATTCAGGCCTTGTATCTTAATTCTAGTGTCCATTTAGTAAAATAAATGGCACTATCCAATGACGGTTGGATGAGGGGTAGAGACACTGTAAGCAGGCCGTGGTTATAAAAATCGTGGGTCAGATTAGTGCCTACCCCTCTTTAATAACGCC
>UOFC01000110.1_pt1 | contig 42914 bp, 42 predicted proteins | sample 1988771 | NCBI WGS metagenome assembly UOFC01 (sample SAMEA4712195, study PRJEB27164) | hydrothermal vent metagenome | biome: marine basaltic hydrothermal vent biome; feature: marine hydrothermal vent; material: mineral | place: Pacific Ocean | collected 2011-06-14/2011-07-23 | depth 1719 m | reverse complement strand
GGAAGGGTATGGTTTAAAAACGGCCGATGTAGCAACGGCTGTTTCGAGTGCTGACGTGGTGATGATTTTAACGCCAGATGAATTTCAATCTGTTTTGTATAAAGAAGAGATTGAACCCAATATTAAACAAGGTGCGGTGTTGGCATTTGCACATGGTTTTGCCATTATTTATAACCAAGTGGTTCCGCGTAAAGATTTAGATGTCATTATGATTGCACCAAAAGCACCAGGGCATACCGTTCGTTCTGAGTTTGTTCGTGGTGGCGGGATTCCAGATTTGATTGCGATTGATCAAGATGCATCGGGTAATGCTAAAGCGATTGCATTGTCTTATGCATCGGGTGTTGGTGGTGGTCGTACAGGTATTATCGAAACGACTTTCCGTGATGAGTGTGAAACGGATTTGTTTGGTGAGCAAGCGGTATTGTGTGGTGGTGCGGTTGAGTTGGTTAAAGCAGGCTTTGATACCTTGGTTGAAGCAGGCTATGAGCCAGAGATGGCTTATTTTGAGTGTTTACACGAACTTAAGTTAATTGTTGACTTGATGTTTGAAGGTGGTATTGCAGACATGAACTATTCAATTTCTAACAATGCCGAGTATGGTGAGTATGTGACAGGGCCAAAAGTAATCAACGAAGAATCTCGTCGTGCCATGCGTGAAGCGTTGGCGAATATCCAATCTGGTGAGTATGCTAAGCAGTTTATTTTGGAAGGGCAAAGTAACTACCCTTCAATGACAGCGGCACGTCGTAATAATGAAGAGCATGGTATTGAAGTGGTTGGTAAAAAACTACGTGCAATGATGCCTTGGATTGCATCGAATAAAATTGTTGACCAAGAAAAAAATTAGTAACTATTCAGCGAGTAATTACTATATAAAATAGCTGGCGGAGTCGTTTTAAAAACTTATTCGTTAATGCCGTATCAAGTAAGTATAACTCCTTGTTATTAAACGTTTTTAAGCCCACTTTTCAGTGGGTTTTTTTATATCTATTCAAAATGTCGCCATTTTTTTGACATTTGTTTTAAACCGCTATATAAAGGGGGTCTAAAAACGAATACCTAATCTCGTTAATCCTTAGGAGGTTGGCTAAATGTATCAAGTATCTCAAGGTATTTTTTCTTCTTTGGTGGGTGATGGTGTAGCAATGCAACGAGTTAAAACTCTCATTCAGCAAGTTGCACAAACCGATGCAACGGTACTGATTTTTGGAGAGTCAGGTACTGGAAAAGAGGTGGTTGCACAGGCTTTGCATAATTTATCTGAACGCTCTAATTGTGCATTTGTTCCTGTTAATTGTGGTGCCATTCCTGCTGAACTGCTTGAAAGTGAACTTTTTGGTCACGAGAAAGGGGCATTTACTGGGGCAATTACGACACGAAAAGGCCGTTTTGAAATGGCAGAGAAAGGCACCATTTTTTTAGATGAAATTGGGGATATGCCTCTGCCGATGCAGGTAAAATTATTAAGAGTATTGCAAGAGCGTACTTACGAACGAGTGGGGGGGAATAAAAGTTTTCAGTGTGATATTAGAGTGATTGCGGCGACACACCGAAATTTAGAAGAGAGTATTGATTTAGGGGGGTTTCGAGAAGATTTGTTTTACCGTTTGAATGTGTTTCCGATTGAAATGCCCTCTTTGCGAGAACGTCCTGAGGATATAGAGGCGTTGCTTGACTTTTTATTTTATAAGATTCAACAGGCGGGGCGTAAAGCTCCCTATTTAACGGAAAAGGCAATTATGGCATTGCAACACTATTCTTGGCCTGGAAATGTGAGAGAACTGGGTAATTTGGTTGAACGTTTGTCTATTTTATTTCCAGCTTTAACCGTTGAATTTGAGGATTTACCACGAAAATATCAAGTTGAACTTCCTGAAAATGCATCGCTTATTAAACGTGTTTGTCTGCCTGAAAACGCTGAAAATGTTTTGTCTGTTAAGGGGGGGGGGGAAATATTATGCAACCATCAAGAATCAATGGTGTCAGAGGAAGTTGTCGTTGAGCCAACCTCAGTGTTGGCCATGAGGCCAGCTGATTTAAAAGATGGAATTGATTTAAAGTCATATTTAGTTGACATGGAAGTTCAACTTATTCAACAAGCACTCTCCCAGACAGAGGGAAATGTTTCCCAAGCAGCAAAATTATTGCAAACTAATCGAACCACGTTGGTTGAAAAAATTCGAAAATATGACTTGAACTGAATTGAATTGGAAAGTGACTGTGCTAAACAAAGTGGAACAAAATCGATTGAAAGAACTTGAAGAGGCATTTGAACTGTTTAATGCGACTTCTATGCAGTTAACGAATGCTTATGATGGTTTACAAGAGCGGGCGATGCACCTTCAAGGGCAACTTGCAAAAAGTGATCAAGAAAAACGTCGAGTATCCGATCATTTAAGTCGGTTATTAAACCTATTGCCAGCGGGGGTGATTGTATTAAATGAACAGGATCAAATTTCTGAGATGAACCCCAGTGCTGAGTCTATTTTAGGCACGGATGCACTGGGGCGTGACTGGGATGTCGTGGTCATGAATGTATTTTTGTTTTCAAACGATGCCGGTGAACTGGTTACGCATGAAGAGACGGTTTATCAGTTATCAGAAGCCAGTTTAGACATGGTAAGGGGAAAGATTTTATTAATTCAAAATGTGACACCAGCAAGACAATTGCAAGCACATATTAGCCGTCATCAACGGTTGGATTCCATGGGGGATATGGCCGCGTCATTAGCGCATCAAATTCGAACACCTCTTGCATCTGCGTTATTGTATGTTTCGCAGTTAAATTCAGAAAATCTAAATGAAGAGCAACGTGAAAAATTTGTGGGTAAAGCGCTTCACAGTTTGAATCATCTTGAAGGTTTGGTTAAAGATATGTTGCAATACGCCCGCGGAGGAAAGGGCAGTGAGCAACGTATTGCATTAACAGAATTATTTGAACAGCTTGCTAAAAATGTTGAAACACAAGTGGCTTGTTCACATTCGCAAATTTCTTTTGAAACGGTTGATGATGATTTGGTTGTATTGGGAGATAAAGATGCATTATTAACCGCCTTGCAAAACTTAATTGGGAATGCCATTGATATTGTAGGGCAGAAAGCTAAAATTCAAGTATTGGTGAATAAGCTTTCAGAGCAGAAAGTGGATTTAGTGGTGGTGGATCATGGGCCAGGAGTTGAAGAAGCATTATTTGAAAAAATTTTTGAGCCTTTTTATACCAAACGAGCAAAAGGAACGGGGTTAGGGTTAGCGGTTGTACGAGCGATTGCAGAGGCGCACGGGGGAAAGGCTTGGGTTAAATCTGTTGTGGGACATGGCTCAAGATTTGGTATTCAATTACCTTTGATGTGGGGAGGATTGAAATGAGTATTGCAAAAATTTTGGTGGTTGAAGACGATTCTGAGTTGCAAGAAGCTTTGGTAGATACACTCTCTTTAAATGAATTTGAGGTGATTGCGGTTAGCAGTTCTGAAGAGGCGTTGGTTGCGTTGGATGATGACATCGGTATGGTCTTCAGTGATATTCGCATGGATGGCATGGATGGATGCACGTTAATGACCCGTATTAGAGCGATTAAGCCTTATTTACCAGTGGTATTAATGACCGCTTACGGAACAATTGAACAAGCGGTGGAAGCGATGAAGGCAGGCAGTGTCGATTACATTGTAAAACCTTTTGAAGCGGATGTATTGGTGGATAAAGCCAAAATTTATTTTAATCGAGACGCCTCACGTGAAGACGATTTTGTTGTTGCAGACCCTGTTTCTCAACAGCTTAAAAACATGGCTAAAAAGGTAGCGGTAGGGGATACCAGTATTTTGATTAGTGGCGAAAGTGGTACAGGTAAAGAAGTATTAGCACGCTATATTCATAATCAATCCAATCGAGCAAATCAGCCTTTTGTTGCGATTAATTGCGCTGCAATTCCAGAGGGAATGCTGGAGGCTATTTTATTTGGTCATGAAAAAGGCGCTTTTACTGGAGCCGCTAAATCCATGCCTGGTAAGTTTGAGCAAGCTCAGAAAGGAACCATTTTTTTGGATGAGATTGGTGAGATGAAACCTGATTTGCAAGCCAAGTTATTAAGGGTGCTTCAGGAAAAAGAGGTGGAAAGAATTGGAGGTACCAAGACGATATTATTAGATGTTCGAGTATTAAGTGCTTCTAATATAGAGATGAAACAGGCCATTAAAAATGGAACATTTCGAGAGGATCTTTTTTATCGTTTAAATGTATTTCCAATGCACCTGCCTCCGTTAAAAAAACGGCCTAGAGACATCGCCGCGATTGCTGAGCGATTGTTGCACCGTCATTGCAGTGCAACAAGAGTAGAACCTATGGTTTCTGCACCAGCCATGAAGCGTTTAATTGAATATTCTTGGCCTGGAAATATTCGAGAGTTGGATAATGTCATTCAACGTGCTTTGGTGATGATGTCTGGAGACACGATTCGAGAGCATGATATTTTATTGGATCATGAGTGTTTATCGACATTAGGCAAGCAGGAATTAGGACAAGAGCAAAAAAAAGATGGGGGGGGAGAAAATTTTGGAGAAAAACCTGAAAAAGTTGTAAAGGCTTTAGAATCAGAAGACGCAGATCAGGTAACATTGATGACAGAGGATTCTTTTAAGCCTGTTAAATATCCTCTGGATTTAAAAGCAAGAGAGACGCAGTTAATTTTAGATACCCTTAAACTAAATGGAGGGCATCGACAAAAAACGGCTGAAATTTTGAACATTAGCCCAAGAACGTTGCGTTATAAGCTGGCTAAGTTAAAAGAGCAGGGTGTAGAGCTTCCTTAAAAAAGGACTTTTTAAGGCTTGATCTGGCATATTAATTGCTTTGTGATAGAGGGTGGGTCATGGTGATAATGATGATGGTTTTAATGGTATGAAAAGAATGCAAAACCCTTTATATTGGAGGCTTAGATAGCGATGAGTCAAATTGATACTCAAAGTTTAATGTTGCAAATGCGATCGTTAGCTGCTCAGGCAGAGGCTAAACCTGTCGAAAATTTGACAAAAGTGAAGCAAACAGGGCAAGAAAAAGCGGACGGTTTTGCCGATTTATTAGAAAAATCGGTGGAAGCAGTGAGTGCTGAGCAACATAAAGCCGGTAATATGAAGAGCGCGTTTGAAAAAGGTGATCCAGATATGGAGCTTTCTGAAGTGATGTTACAGGTACAAAAAGCCAGTCTTTCTTTTCAAGCCATGACGCAAGTTCGTAATAAGTTAGTAGAAGCATACAAAACGGTTATTAATATGCCGATGTAATCTAAGTGTTAGGAGTGCGATAATCGCCTCTTAACCAAGAGAGTATATTTTTATCATTTCCTTACACTCTAATTCGCATTTCTATTTTTGGGGGATTAGGGCTTACTGAGAGTTGTAGAAGACTAATTATGGCCGAACAACAAGCCTCAATCCATAATACGCCAGAACCTCAGGTATCAGAGACACCAGGGTCAACTTTATTAAATAATCTAACAACACTGACTGTTGCAAAACAAATTAGTTTAGTTATTGCATTGGCCGCCACCATCGCGCTCATTGTTGGGCTGCTATTTTGGTCACAAAGTAAACCTTACTCACTGCTGTTTGGCAGTATGGATGCTAAAGATTTAAGTGAAATTGTTCAAACATTAGAACAGCAAGCGGTAGACTATCAAATAGACCACGCCAGCGGGGGAATTTTAGTTCCCACTGATTTGGTGTCTTCTCTTCGTCTTAAAATGGCCGCAGCTGGCTATCCTAAAGAAGCCGCAACGGGTTATCAACTGCTTGATGGTGAACAAGGGTTTGGAATCTCCCAATTTAAAGAAACCACACAATATCATCGAGCCTTAGAAGGGGAGCTGGCAAAATCAGTTGCCTCACTTAATGCAGTTAAATCTGCACGAGTGATGCTGGGTCTTCCCAAACGTTCCGTGTTTGTTCGTAAACGTCAAAAACCGTCAGCCTCTGTTGTCATCAAACTGTATCCTGGTCGATCGCTTAACGAAGAGCAAGTAAATGCCATCATACATATGGTCTCATCCAGTATCCCCAATATGGACTCTAAGTCAGTTACCGTGGTTAACCAGCAAGGAAGTTTATTAACCAATCATTCTGCAAATACTGGAATGAACATGAGTATGAAGCAGCTGGATTATACACGCTTAGTTGAGGAGACATTATCGAACCGAATTGTAAGCTTATTGTCTCCTATTGTGGGAGGGGAGCACAAAGTTAGAGCACAAGTTACAGCAGAGTTAGATTTTACTCAGCAGGAGCAGACGCGAGAAAACTATGAACCAGACCCAGAAGCCATTCGTTCAGAGCAATTTCAAAAAGAAATTAACAGAAATGAGGGGCCGACAGGTATACCTGGTGCATTGACCAATCAACCACCACGAGCAGGTTTAGCACCAGAGGAAGGGTATACTGGTGCAGGGAAAGACCCTAATTTAAAAAGCTCCAATGAAAAGAAAACCGTTAATTATGAGTTAGATAAAACCATTAGCCATATTAAAAACGCCGTTGGGAATATACATCGTTTATCCGTTGCGGTGGTTGTGGATGATAAAGTGCACATGGATGAAGAGGGGCAACTGATTCGCATGCCTTTAACAGAAGAAGAGCTGTTACGGTTTAGACGGTTAGTAAGCGATACCGTTGCGCTAGATGAGAACAGAGGAGATACGTTAAGCATTGTAAATGCCTCTTTTGTGATCGCTAAGACTGAAGAGTTTGAAGCAACACCCATTTGGCAAGAATCATGGTTTTTAGACTTGGTTAAACAGGTGTTGGCTGGAATTGCAGTATTAATTATCATTTTTGGTGTGATTCGACCCATGCTAAAAGACCTATCTAAAAAAGAAGAAACGTATTTAGAGTACCCAGAAGATGTTGAGAATGAAGAAGATGCATTAGGCAATACGGATGAAATTGCAAAGGCATTGGAGGAAATGAATAAAGAGGTAGAGCAAACGGCGGATGAAACGGGAGCTGTTTCTGAAGAAGAGCATTTGTTGCTTGAAAGAGTTCGTGCTATGGCGGCTGAGAATCCGAAGGTGGCCGCTCATGTGATTAAACAGTGGCTTGCAGGAGATTAAGCTATGCGAGAATCTGCGATAGAAGAAGTGAAACCTGAAAAGGATTTATCCAATTTAGATAAGGCGGCTATTTTATTACTTTCTTTAGGTAAAGACACCGCAGCGAAAGTGTTAAAAGAGCTGAACCCTAGAGAAGTTCAGCAAGTTGGCTCTGCAATGACTTCCGTTGATAATGTGTCCCATTCGGATATTCATATTGTGATGAAAAGTTTTTTAGAGGAGCTGGGTGAGGATGCTTTGGGAATTGATCCAAGTGAATACGCTCAATCATTAATGGCCGATGCATTAGGAGATGGCGGTGGGCATCTTATGGATGCGGCTTTACTGGGAGACCAAGTAAAAGGGTTGGAAGCACTTAAGTGGCAACATCCATCAACCATTTCGAACATGTTACGAAATGAACACCCTCAAGTCGTGGCTATTGTGCTTTCGTATTTTGATTCGGATCAAGCGGCGGAAGTATTGAGAGGGATTCCTGAGCGTTTTCAGGCCGAAGTGGTTTATCGAATCGCAACGTTAACAACGATTCAACCAAGGGCATTATTTGACTTAAATAGTGTACTCGAAAATGCATCTAGTGATGGTGAGGGAGGCAAGCTGGCCACGATTGGAGGCGAAAAACGCGCAGCAGAAATTTTGAATTTAGTGGGCGGCGGAGTTGATTCTAGAATTTTAGATGATATTGCCGAAGAGCATGAAGAGGTCAGTAAAAACATTCAAGATAAAATGTTTGTCTTTGAAGATATTGGGGGCATTGATGACCGGGGTATTCAAACCATTGTGGCTGAAGTACCCAGTGATGTGCTAATTGTGGCACTTAAGGGAGCAGATAAAGATCTTAAAGAGAAGTTTTTGGGCAATTTATCCAAACGCCAAGCCGATATTATGCGTGATGATTTAGAAACTGGCCCTCCTGTTAAACTGAGCGCCGTAGAAGAAGCACAACGTACGATTATTCTAACGGTAAGACGTTTAGCAGATGAAGATAAGGTCATGATGCCAGGCGGCGGCGAGGAGTTCCTATAAGTGGATATTCATTCAGTGGATGAAAAACAAGAAGAAATGTCTTTGACTCGGCTTGTCTCTTCAGAGGGACTGGCAACGTCAAAAATAGAGACTTGGCCATTAAATCGGTTTGATCTAAGTGAACCCCAAAAAAATGCTGAAATCTCAGAAGAGCTTTACCAACAAGTTCAGAAAAAAATAGAACCTGAATTGAAACAGCAGGCCGAGCTGTTAAAAAAAGAAGCGTATGATGAAGCTTATCAAAAAGGCTATCAAGAAGGCTTTGCTGAAGGCTCTGAAAAAGGGCGTGAGGAAGCAAAAGAACTTGCTTTACAAACGCATAATGAAGCTTTGTCTATAAAGCTAACTCAGTTTGATGCTTTATTATCTGTGCTTAAACAGCCTTATGAACAGCTTGAAATTCAAGTTTTGTCTGAATTGACCGACTTGGCACTGCATGTTGCGCATCAAGTGACTCAAAAAGAAGTTTTTTCTCACAAAGAGTGGGTTCTGGAAGCGATTCAAGAGGCCATTAAATCACTACCAGATGATCACGAAGATTTTTTTATTGAGTTATCCACTCAGGATTTTGAACTATTACAATCACTAGAGCATCCAACGGCGGCACAGTGGGATTTGAAGGTGAATACATCCTTAGATCAAGGAAATTGTATTGTTAAACAAGGAAACTCTTCTGTTTTGAATAGTTGGAAAGCACGCTTTGAAGAGCTTTCCGGTCAACTATCGACTTATGTTTCTTCTTCCAGCTCCTCTTAAGCGTGCTTGTATGAAAGATGCCTCTTCTTTTAACCAGTTCCTGCTTTCAAATATTAAAAATTCACGAGAATCTTTAATAAAACCTACTCCGCTCAAAATCGCGGGTCGTTTGGTTCGAATGGTTGGCATGACTTTAGAAGTCGTAGGCACGTTCGCACCGATTGGTTCTCGTTGTCAAATATTAAATAACAATCAACCTCCTGTTGAGGCCGAAGTGGTTGGCTTTCATGATGATAGACTATTTTTAATGCCCATTGGAGACACGCATGGTTTATCGCCCAATGCAAAAGTGCTCCCCGTAGAGGGGGGGGTAAAAATTGGCGTTGGCAAGAAAATGTTGGGTCGAGTCGTGAGTGGTTCTGGGCAGCCTTTAGATGGATTGGGAGATATTGAAATAGATCAGTATGTTTCTTTGGCAGGAGAGCGCATTAATCCATTAAACCGCCACCCAATCAGTGATGTGTTAGATGTAGGGATTAAAGCGATTAATGGATTGTTAACCATTGGACAAGGACAGCGTGTGGGCTTAATGGCCGGTACGGGGGTGGGAAAAAGTGTATTACTGGGCATGATGACCCGTTTTACCAGTGCAAATATAGTGGTCGTTGGGTTGATTGGTGAGCGTGGCCGAGAGGTAAACGAATTTGTAAAACACACTTTGGGTAAAGAGGGGTTAAAGCGTGCTATTGTCGTTGCTACGCCTGCGGACGATCCACCATTAATGCGATTACATGGTGCGATGTTAGCCACCGCCATTGCCGAATATTTTCGAGACCAAGGCTTAAATGTACTATTGTTAATGGATTCGTTAACCCGCTTTGCACAAGCACAAAGAGAGATTGCGTTAGCGGTTGGTGAGCCACCAGCCAGTAAAGGTTATCCACCATCAGTCTTTGCTAAGTTACCACAATTGGTTGAAAGAGCAGGCAATGGTCGAGAGGGCGGGGGATCAATTACGGCCATTTATACCGTATTGGCTGAAGGGGACGATCAATCGGATCCAGTGGTGGATTCAGCCAGAGGAGTCTTAGATGGTCATATTGTTCTTTCCAGAGACATTGCCGATGGTGGGCGTTACCCAGCAATTGATATTGAGTCTTCGGTGAGTCGGGTAATGGTCGATATTGTATCGGATGATCAACTTGAAAAAGCCCGAGCCTTTAAAAAGCTCTATTCCAGCTACCAGCAAAATAAAGATTTAATTAGTGTAGGCGCTTATCGAAAAGGGGCAGACCCATTAATTGATTTAGCGATTGCCAAACAGGCTGACTTAACAAGCTTTTTATCACAAAATATGTCTGAGTCTTTTTCTATTGAGGCCTCTATTGCCGAGTTAAGCAATACACTTTCGGCTCCCAGCTAAAAAGAGTCACCATGTTATCAAGAATTAATCGAATGCAAAAACTGGTTGAGCTGGCAGACATTGAACTAGACAAAGCATCGCAAACCCTTGCCGCACTGCTTGAACAGCATGAACAGGATAAAAATCAATTAGATTCCTTAGTGAGTTATACAGAAGAGTACTCACAACAGTCGTTTAATCAATCCATTGTGATCACTCCCATTCAATTGCAAACTCGCTACTGTTTTGGCGATAAATTACATCAAGCGGTCGAAGCGCAGACGCAACAAGTGAACCGTTTGGACGAAGTGATTGAAAAAGCACGTGAAGAGTGGCAAGAAAAAAAAATAAGAAAAGAGTCTTTGTTTGCGTTATTAACGAAATTAAAACAAACGCATCAGTCTGAACTGAACAAACGAGAGCAACGAATGCTAGATGAACTAGCGGCTCAGAAAGTGATTGCAAACAGAGTACAAAAATAACCCCTATTATCTTTTGTAGAGCAATTTAGCAAGTAGCTGTTGAGTTACGCCTTTATTTTCTTGGTTGTTTTTAATAGCTGTATCTGTCATACCTTATCTCCTTTTTTTTAAGCCACTTATTCTTATTTTTATACGGGGATTAGGTATGTGGTATAGATGTTGCTTTTTTCCCAAGCAGTACAGCCGTCATTTAGAATTGTGGGGTAAACGTTTATGAACTTAGCGAATATGAATCCGATAAAAATGCCCTTAGCAGAGGGTTTTAGTGTTTCAAATAAGGCCCCATTAGAGAGTACTGGTTTTTCGGGGTTATTTTCGGCAATGATTTCTGAGCAAGCAACGGAAAAAACGATACCAGCAGATGCACAAAATGCTTTAGATATTATTGCGGGTGTTGGTATAAAAGAGACAGTTTTCAAGACGGAGAATACGCCTGTTACTACACTTGTTATGGTGCCTATTCGGGAGCAAGAGGCGGTTAAAATGTCAAATATTGATCCGTTAACGTTTGATTTATCTTCTTTGGACTCTCAAAAAGAATCCCTTTTAAAGGGATCGGATGAAGCTTTAGCATTATCAATCGTTATACCTTCACCGTCCATTACGTCTTTAGAAACAGACTCTTTAAAAACAGAAGCTTCTTTAATTTCTTTGGCGTCAGAATTGATTGAAAATGAAGCTTTTACCTTTTCAAACGTTTCAAATGAAATTCCTTCCCCCCCTATTGATTCGTTAGAGTCTATCGTGCTGGGTAATAACATACCCGCTAATCAAAATAATGGGGCATCGAATGAGCAAAAACTTGACTTGACCCCTCTATTAGAAAGCAAAGAGGCTGAGATACCGTTTGATATTAATGGGATTCAATCTGGTTTGCTAGGTTCTAATACAGCAAATCAAAATATAGGGCAAAATGGCGTTACTGGAATAAACCAAAATGGTGGTTCGCCTTCTTTACCCCCTTCCTCTGCGAGTTCGACCACGGTCAGTTGGAGTTCACAAGCGTCATCTGGTTTTGAACAATCTGGACAGTCAGCACAAAATGGTGCTGGTCAACAGGCACAACAGCAAACATCACAACAACAATCACAACAGCAGGCCATGATGTTTGCTCAACTTAACCAAGAAAATAAGCAGCAGTCGCTCGCACAGCAAGCGGCTGTTCGTGCAATAAATGAATCCATTGCAAAAGCTGAAGGAAGGGAAGTATTAGGGGGGGCAGAAATTGCCTCCCTAGATCGAAAATTCACATTACCACTTGGGTTACAAACGATTAATTTACCCATTAAGCACCCTCAGTGGGGTCAGGCATTGGGGCAACGTATTGTGTTTATGTCAAATAACAGTCTACAGCAAGCACAGATTACATTAAATCCTCAAAAATTAGGTCAAATTCAAGTCACTTTACAGTTGGATAAAGATCAGCAAATGCATGTTAGCTTAGTTGCTCAAAACGGAGTGACGAGAGAGGCAATGGAAAGTGCACTCCCTAGATTAAGAGAGATGATGGAACAAGCAGGTGTCACCTTATCTACCGTTGATGTGCGAGATCAAAAAACATTTTCAGAGCATGATACGAGTGGTTCTTCTCGTCAGCAAAAACAAACACCAGAAAATCCAACGGTAGAGGATGCGCACTTAGAGGAGCGCTCTTTATCTACTTTCGTATCAACAAATAATATTGTCGATTATTACGCTTAGGAGCATAAGATGAACTTGTTAAATAGATTAGTGGGAGCGACAGCAACAGCGATTGTCATTGGACCGTCTTTAGCGATGGCAAGCCCTGAAACATCGGTAGTTCCAATGGTTGGGGCGGTGATTATTACCGCATTAATTACCGCCGTGTTGGTTGCTGCATTGGTCTATTTATTTTGGTGTACTAAATCAGGTGGTTGCCAACAAGATGAATTAATTGAAGTGCTTGAAGGTGTGGTTCAATCGGAAGATTTTGCCACAAAAATTAACGTAGAAAATACCGACCCTAAGCTATTGTCCAAGCTTAACGCATTATTAGAATTGGCTTCTAATAAAATAACAATGCAAATGATTGAAAAATCTCAATCAGAGTCTAAGGTTATTGAGTGTGAATCGCAAATAGAAGAATTGAATCAAACGCTTGCAACTTGTTATGCACAACAACAAGTTGCTCCCGAAGTGTCAAATAATTCCAGTTTTGATAATTCTGAATTGATTGGTTTATCAGAACGGCTTGGAGAGTTTATTACACAAGTAAATCAACATTCTGGTGAGGTAATAGAGGTAAATAGTAATGTTATTTCAGAGGTAGGAGGCTTAACAAGTGAAGTAACGAATGCTTCTGGAGTATTAAAGCGCCTCGAAGCGGATAGCGGTAATATTGGAACAGTTTTGGTGTTGATTAGAGACATTGCAGAGCAAACAAATTTACTGGCTTTAAATGCAGCAATTGAAGCCGCTAGAGCGGGAGAACATGGAAGAGGGTTTGCCGTTGTGGCAGATGAAGTTCGTATTTTAGCTGGTAAAACACAGCAAGCGACAAAAGACATTCAAACGATTATTGAAGAGTTACAACAACATGCCAGAAACGCTGTACAGATGATGGAAGGGAGTCAAAATCGTGTGGCCTTAACGCAAGAACAAGCGAATAAGGTGAATGAAGTATTAAATAGCATTGTTGAAAAACTTTCTGAGTTAAAATCTGCGCAAAGTGAATTATCGAGTGCAATTCATAATACCTAGAATACTTAGTTTAGTGATTGAGATAACGTTGCAACAGAGAAAGGTGAGCTAAACATGAAAGCCATTATCGGAACATTGGTTGTGATAGGCACTTTGTTGGGAGGCTATTTACCCCACGGTGGGTTTGCGATATTAGTTCAACCATTAGAAGTTATTATTATTTGTGGTGGAGCGATTGGTGCTTACATTATTGCCAACCCAGGTTGGGTGGTTAAAGCAGGGCTAACAGACAGCTTAGGATTAGTGAAGCCCAGCCCGTACAATCAAGAACTTTATATGGAGCTGTTAGGGCTGATGTTTAAAATTTTCAATAAAGCTCGCCGAGAAGGGTTAATGTCAATTGAAGCCGATGTGGAAGATCCACATTCCAGCGAGTTATTTAATAGTGCGCCAAAAGTTGCAGCAGACCATCATGCACTGGATTTTATTTGTGACTATTTGAGATTGATGATCAGTGGCGCAAGCAACCCTTATCAACTGGAAGATTTAATGATTTTAGAACTGGATTCTCACCATCACGAAGTGATGATGCCCAGTGCGGCCATTGGAAAGGTTGCGGAAGGATTACCCGCTTTTGGTATTGTGGCTGCGGTATTAGGAATTATCGTGACCATGGGGTATTTAGATGCAGGACCGATGGAGATTGCACATCATATGTCGGTGGCATTGGTGGGAACTTTTTTGGGTATTTTGTTTGCTTATGGGTTTGTTGCACCGATCTCTTCCGAACTAGCAAATCGTGCCGAGGCAGAAAGTGCTTTTTTTAGCGTGATTAAAACCAGCTTGATGGCTAATTTAAATGGTTATGCACCTCAAATAACGATTGAGTTTTCTCGTAAAGCGATACCAAGTAAAGAGCGTCCCTCTTTTGGTGATGTTGATGAATTTTTACAATCACAAAAATAGCCAAATTTAACTCATACGAATAGGGCTAATAACAGAACTAAAGCTTAAAAGCAGGGTTAAGTTGCAATGAGTGATGATGAATCCATAATTATAAAACGGCTTAATAAGTGCCCGCATGTTGCCCATGGTGGGGCATGGAAAATAGCATTTGCCGATTTTATGACCGCCGCAATGGCCTTTTTTTTAATGTTGTGGATTTTGGGTGGTGTGAACGATGAAGAGATGAAAGCAATGGCTGAATTTTTTCGTGACCCTACCGTGATTGATGCCTCTCCCTCAACATTGGTTGAATCAAAAGAGGCGGGTCAAACAGCAGACGCGATGATTGATATGGGAGGATTTAAAGATGCACCTAAGAGTGCGGAAGATGGTGAAGGAGAAGGCGCAGGGAAAGCACAAGAGATGGCCGATTTAGAAGCAATGAAGGCGGCCTTGCAACAAAAAATAAAAGAGAATTCAGAGCTGAATCAATTAAAAGAACAACTGAAAATTGATATTACGCCGAATGGGTTACAGATACAGATTTTAGATGATCGTAAACGCCCCATGTTTGGTTCAGGAGTTGATCTTCCTAAAGAATATGCAGCACATTTATTAAAAGAGGTGGGATCGGTGTTAGCCTATACCAAAAATAAAATTAGCATTGCAGGGCATACCGACTCTTCGGGTTATCATGCCAGCTCCGAGTACACTAATTGGGAGCTATCATCTGATCGGGCAAACGCGGCACGTAGACTTCTACTTGAGGGTGGGGTGGATTCCAATAAAATTGCACAAGCAGTTGGTATGGCAGATACCGTCCCCTTTGATAAAGAAAATCCGTATAATCCAAGAAATAGACGGATTAGTATTATTGTTTTAAATAAAGAAGCAGAAGCACGTTTAAGAAGTTTAAGTGATGCACCACAGATTGATGATTTAAGTCAGCAAATGAATTTGTTAGGGCATTAGCTCCCTGGGAGGCTGTCTGAGGATTCTAACCCTCCAGATAAAAACTTAACATATTGGCACTAAAGGAAATATTATGGCCGAAGAAGAAGTGGTTGAAGAAAAAAAGAAAGGCGGAAAAGGTTTAATTATTGTTTTGATTATTGTGGTTTTTTTGCTTTTGGTTGGTGTAGGGCTGTTGGTTTATTTACTATTAGGCTCAGGAGCAGGAGACAGTGAAAAGGCCTCTGGAGACAGTGCAGAGCAACATGCTTCGGCTGAACATGGTTCTGAAGAAAGTGCAGAGGAGCTGAGTCATGCAAAAACCTATTCTGCTAAATATAAACAATTTGAACCACCAGGGTCTGATGCGGTGCCAACATACTTTGTAATGGATAAATTTGTAGTGAACTTTAATGGGGAAGGTAAGGCTAAGTTTTTAGCAGTAGATTTACAATTTCTCTCTTATTACCCGCAGGTTGTAGGGGCAGATGGAGAGATGGAAAATTTGCGTCCCATTTTAAAAAATGATATTCAAAGACTGCTTCGTAATCAATCTTTTAGTCAATTAAATACGCCTGAGGGGCCAGATAACTTAAGAGCAGAAATTCTAAAAGTGGTTCATAAGGTACTAGAAAGCCATAATATTTACCCAGATTTAGTAGAAGACGTTTATATGACGCGATTTGTAATGCAATAAGGCTTTGAAATGGAAGATGTTTTAAGTCAAGATGAGGTTGATGCGCTTTTAAAGGGAATGGGCGGTGGTGATGTCGATACGGAAGATGACGACTCTTTAGACAGTACCGAAGCACGCTCTTATGATTTTACAAATCAAGAGCGGATTGTTCGTGGTCGTCTTCCTGCTTTAGATATTATTAATGAACGGTTTGCACGAGGGTTTCAACGGCATTTTAATGAAATGATTATGTCAAGTGTCGAAGTGACGGCAGGTGAAGTTAAAATCATTAAAATGATTGATTATTTACGTAACCTTTTTGTACCAACCAGTTTAAATATTTATCGAATAGACCCTCTAAACGGGGTAGCACTCTTTATTTTGGATTCAAAACTTATTTTTACTGCTGTGGATATTTACTTCGGTGGGACAGGCTTGTTACCTTTTAAAATAGAAGGAAGAGAATATACGCCTGTTGAAATGAGTATGGTGCGCAGTATTTTAGACATTACGACAGAAAACTTAGCGAAAGCTTGGGGGCCCGTGATGGATATTGATATTGAGTATATGCATTCGGAAATGAATCCTAAATTTGCGGGGATTGTGGATCCGACCGATATGATTGTTGTAAGCCAAATTAATGTACGTTTTGAAGGGGTAGAAGGGCGAGTTGATATTGTGATGCCATATGCCATGCTTGAGCCTGTGCGAGATAAACTGGAAGAGGGCGTACAAAATCTACAAGGAGAGAGCGATAACCGCTGGTCACGAACCTTAAAAGAAGAAACCAAAAATATCGACATTAATTTAAGTGTGAACTTGACTGAATTGCAAATGAGCATGGATGATTTAATGAAAATGGAAAAAGGCGACATTATCCCATTGGATATGCCAGAACAAGTGACGATTCGAGCGGAAGGAATTGCCATTATGCGTGGCGCTTTGGGAGAAAACAACCAGAAAAAAGCCGTTAAAGTTGAAGAGATTCTGCATCATCCAGCTTATCAAGAGCGAACAATTGAAAATGTGAAGGAATGGTACAATGAGTGAAGAAGAGGATTTAAGTGCTTGGGGAGATGCATTGGCCGAGCAAGCAGACGTTGAGGGTGATGAGGAGTCTTCAGCGGAAGATGCTTGGGGAGATGCACTTTCAGAGCAAGCCGATTCTGAGGCAGAGACAACTGAAAACTCAGATGGGTTTAGTGCTACGTCACTCGATCAATTGGCTTCTGAACGCGGGGATGATAAAAATAAAGTCGATTTAGATGTTTTATTGGATATTCCAGTGACATTACAGCTAGAAATAGGACGCACGAAAGTGTCGATTCGAAATTTATTGTCCTATACGCAAGGATCCGTGGTTGAAATGGATCGTTTAGCAGGAGAGCCCTTAGATTTATTAGTAAATGGTACTTTAATAGCACACGGTGAAGTCGTGGTGGTTAATGATAAATTTGGGGTACGCTTAACGGATGTTGTGAGTCCTCAAGATCGAATAAAGAAACTAAAATAATGTTAAAACATGCTTTTATTTGGGGAATATCCAGTACCATTTGCTACACGTCAATAACATTGGCAGAAACGGCAACTGAAACGACGGTTGCCATTGGCGAGTCGGTCACCCGTCCAAGTGAATATTTTGGGCAAATTATGCTCTCTTTAATACTGGTGCTGCTTATTATTTTTTTAGCCGCTTGGATATTACGTCGTTACAGCCGTTTTCCGGGTGTGGCCGATGGTAATCTTAAGGTGATTGGTGCGTTATCTGTCGGACAGAGAGAGCGTATTATTTTATTACAGGTAGGACAAGAGCAAATATTGGTTGGTGTAACATCTAATAAAATTACTACATTGCACCAGCTTGAAGAGCCTATTCAAGTAAAGGATAGTATTCCGATAAGCAGTCAATTTTCAAAACGGCTACAAGAAGCATTAAAACCCACTTCAACCTCTAAGGATGTCTCAAAAGATGTCTCAAAAACTCATCGTGCAGACCTTTAAGACGCTTTTTTTCCTCTGCTTAGCTCTTTTTCCCATCTTATCATGGGCGATGCCAGGGATTCCCGCATTTACGGTCGAAACCGATGCGGAAGGCAGTCAAGATTACACATTAACCATGCAGATATTGCTGTTGATGACGGGGTTAACCCTGTTGCCAGCGGCACTTATTGCCACCACCTCTTTTTTACGTATTGTCATTGTACTGGCCTTGTTAAGGCAAGCATTAGGTACAATGCAAACTCCTTCTAATCAAGTGTTAATTGGACTTGCGCTCTTTTTAACCTTATTTATTATGGGGCCGGTTTTAGATAAAATTTATAATGAAGCGGTGAGTCCCTATTTAGATGAACAAATCCAGTTTAAAGAGGCCGTTGAGTTAGGTTCGAAGCCAATGCACCAATTTATGTTGCAACAAACACGAGAAGACGATTTGGGAATGTTTGCCGAGATGGCTGATATTACGTTATCAGATCCTCAAAATGTACCCTTTAAAATATTAATTCCCGCCTTTATGGTGAGTGAGCTTAAAACGGCCTTTCAAATTGGGTTTATGATCTTTATTCCTTTTTTAATTATAGACCTGGTGGTAGCCAGTTTATTGATGGCAATGGGGATGATGATGCTCTCTCCTATGATTATTTCTTTACCTTTTAAATTAATGTTGTTTGTTTTAATTGATGGCTGGGTGTTGGTGGTGGGCACTTTGGCAAATAGCTTTGTTGTACCAGGGGGTATCTAATGCAACAGGAATTTGTTTTAACGCTAGGACAGAGTATGTTAGAGGTAGTGGCAATGTTGACGGCACCCCTGTTAATTCCAGCACTGTTAGTTGGTTTGCTTGTAGGGATGTTTCAGGCGGCAACTCAAATCAATGAAATGACTTTGAGTTTTATCCCCAAGTTGATGATTGTAGGTATTGCACTTGTGATTGCAGGGCCTTGGATGTTAACCACCCTAATCTCTTTTACACGTGAATTGTATTTAAATATTCCAGCAATGATTGGGTAGCTGGATGACGTTTAGCTATCCAGAATTTTTACAGCTGGCTGGTTTATATTTTTATCCTTTTGTGCGCATTGGCGCCATGTTTATGATTATTCCTATTTTTTCTTTTCGTTCCGTTCCCGTGCGATTTAAATTGATTTTTACTGTCTTTATCACTTTGGCCGTTGCCCCTTCGTTATCACTTCCACCGCCTGTAGACCCTTTTACATGGAAGGGAGTGCTGTTTATCTCTCAACAAATTTTAATTGGTCTTGCAATGGGACTGATTTTTTTGGTGGTCTTTCAGGCATTTGTGATGGCTGGTCATATGATTGCCATGGCAATGGGGTTGGCGTTTGCTTCGATGGTTGATCCTGGTTCAGGGTCTCAAGCCCCAATTGTTTCACAATATTTCTCAATCATTGTAACGTTATTATTTTTGGCATTAAATGGTCATTTATTAGTGATTCAAATGGTCGTGGATAGTTTTGAATATTTACCAATTGGAGTCGCATTCTTAAATAGAGAAAGCTTAAGACTCATTTTTGAGTTTGGTACTTATATTTTTTTAGCAGGAGTTTTAATTTCATTACCTGCTGTAACCGCTTTATTATTGGTAAATATTGCATTTGGTGTGGTAACGCGTGCCGCACCAGCATTGAATATTTTTGCAGTTGGTTTTCCAATTACATTATTAGCAGGTTTAATTTTACTCTCATTAATTACCCCTTTAATTTTGCCTCATTTACAAGAGTTAATTCGTAATGCGCTTGATGTTGTAAGCCAATTACAGTTAACAGAAGGTTGAATTAATGGCAGAAAATGAAGACGGCTCAGAAAAGTCCGAAGAACCCACCGAGAAAAAACTGCGAGAGTCGAGAGAAAAAGGGCAAGTACCACGTTCCAGAGAGTTAACAACGCTGTTCGTTACCTTATCGGCAGCTATTTTTTTATGGTTTTATGGCGTACAAATGATTGCCGATTTTGAAGTTATTATGATTAAAGGCCTAAGTTTTGATCGAGCCGTTGCCTTTGACACACAAATGATGTTTGGTCTAATTCGTACAATTATAGAAACGTCTATTTATCTTATGCTGCCTTTTTTATTGCTCATGACATTTATCGCATTAGTTACCCCTTCCTTATTAGGAGGGTGGTCATTTAGTGTAAAAGCCATGTCACCAAAATTCAGTAAGCTTAATCCTGTGGCGGGCATTAAGCGTATGTTTTCAGCAAAAGCATTGTTAGAGTTATTTAAAGCATTTGCTAAATTTGCGCTTGTTTTCTCCATGGCCGTGTTTTTTATATACACTACGTTTGGAGAAATTTTAGCATTAGGTGTTGAGCCATTAAGATCAGCTTTAGGCCATGCAGGTGGCTTGATTGTTGAAGCGTTTATTTTTGTCAGTTTGTCTTTACTTATTGTGGCTGCGATTGACGTGCCTTTTCAATTATGGGATCACAATCGACAATTGTTAATGACCAAACAAGAAGTAAAAGAAGAACATAAACAACAAGAAGGAAATCCAGAAGTCAAAGGCAGAATACGCCAAGTACAACGTGAAATGTCTCAGCGTAGAATGATGGAGAAAGTACCTGATGCAGATGTAATTATTACCAATCCCACTCACTTTGCTATTGCGCTAAAATACGATACTGAAATGATGGAAGAGCCAATTGTATTAGCAATGGGAGTAGACTTTATGGCTGCTCAAATTAGAACCGTTGCGACAGAAAAGAATATTACGATAATAGAAGCCCCGTCATTAGCGCGTGCTTTATACTATAATGCTGAGATTGATCGACCCATTCCTTATGAGTTGTTTAAAGCGGTGGCCTCCATTTTAGCCTACGTCTATCAGTTAAAAGAACACGGTAAAGCAGAGCAAATTGATTTTGCAGCGTTACCGATCCCAGATAACATGAAAACAGATATAGAGTAAGATTAAACCAGCATATGGACTTTAAACAGCAGTTTTTGAAAATTAAAGGTGTTCTACAAAGTGGCTTAGGCATTCCGATTGCGGTGCTTGCTCTGTTAGGCATGGTAACGATTCCCATGCCTCCCTTTCTACTGGATATTTTTTTCACCTTTAATATTGCTCTTTCCCTTATTGTATTAGTGCTTACATTATACGCTAAAAGACCACTTGATTTTGCTATATTTCCCACAATCATTTTATTGGCAACCTTATTTAGGCTTTCACTGAACATTGCCTCTACCCGTGTTATTCTGCTCGAAGGTCATAGTGGCGGTGCAGCAGCAGGCAAGGTGATTGAAGCATTTGGTGAGTTTGTTATTGGTGGAAATTTAGCCGTTGGTTTGGTTATTTTTTCCATCTTGGTCATCATTAACTTTGTGGTCATTACCAAAGGAGCCGGTCGGGTTGCAGAAGTGAGTGCGCGATTTACATTGGATTCTATGCCAGGTAAGCAAATGGCCATTGATGCCGATTTAAATGCAGGACTAATAACACAAGAAGAAGCTCAGGTTAGACGATCTGAAATTGCCACAGAAGCAGAGTTTTATGGCTCCATGGACGGAGCCAGCAAATTTGTTCGTGGTGATGCGATTGCCGGTATTTTAATTTTATTTATTAATTTAATTGGTGGATTGATCATTGGGATGACACAACATGGCTTACCCTTTGTAGAAGCGGGGGAAGTTTACAGTATCTTAACCTTGGGAGATGGGTTGGTCGCACAAATTCCCGCATTACTCCTCTCAACTGCAACAGCGATTATTGTGACACGAGTCACGGGGGCTGATAAAAAAGATATGAGCCAGCAAATGCAAGAGCAAATGTTTGCAACGCCACAAGCATTGGGAACCGCTGCGGGTATTGTAGGGGTGATGGGACTCATTCCAGGAATGCCTAATTTTGCTTTTTTAACCTTTGCTGGCATTGCTGGCGGTGGAGCCTATTTAATTTACCGTAAACAAAAAACAAAATCCGATACAGATGTTGATTTATCCGCAATAGAGGCCGAAGAAGAGGTAAGAAAACCAGCGGACTTAAGTTGGGATGATGTGCAATCGGTGGATATATTAGGGTTAGAAGTGGGCTATAGATTGATTCCGATGGTGGATCAAGCACAAAATGGTCAACTACTTGATCGTGTAAAAGGCGTTCGGCGTAAGCTTTCTCAAGAACTTGGTTTTTTGGTTCCTCCAGTGCATATTCGAGATAACCTTGATTTAAAACCTAACCAGTATCGTATTATGTTGATGGGCGTGCCTTTAGGCACGGGTGAAGTATACCCCGATAAAGAACTGGCAATCAATCCAGGACAAGTGTTTGGAGAGGTTGCAGGAATAGCAACCAAAGACCCAACGTTTGGATTAGACGCAATTTGGATCGCATCAAGTGATCAAGATCAAGCGCAAGCATTAGGATATACGGTAGTGGATGCCAGTACCGTTGTAGCTACTCATGTAAGTCAGGTTGTCCAAGATTATGCATATGATTTATTTGGTCATGATGAAGCGCAACAATTATTAGATAAATTAAAACAGAGCTCGCCAAAACTGGTTGAAGAGCTGGTTCCCGATAAACTACCGTTAGCCGTTGTCGTTAAAGTATTGCAAAATCTATTGAAAGAAAAAGTATCAATTAAAGATGTACGTACGATTTTAGAGGCACTAACTGAAAAGTCTGCAAACACCAAAGAAGCCAACGAATTAACAACGTTTGTACGAATCGCGTTAGGTCGAGCCATTATTCAAGAGATTGTTGGTAGTGAAGAAGAGTTAAAAGTGATTACATTGGAGCCAGGTTTGGAACAGATTTTGCTTCAAGCAACACAGGGCGCACCAGATGGCCAGTTAGCAATTGAACCTGGGTTGGCTGAAAGACTGCATACGACCTTAAAAGAAGAGTCTCAAAAATTAGAGGCCACAGGGCAACCTGCTGTACTATTGGTTGCGCCACAAATACGAGCACAACTAGCACGTTTGTTTAAATACAGTTTATCAGGGTTATTTATTCTTGCGTATTCAGAAGTACCAGAAAATCGACAAATTAGTGTTGTCGCAAACGTAGGGCAGGGAGGCTAAGTTGAAAATAAAACGCTACTTTGCACCTAACATGCGTTTAGCCATGAACTTGGTTCGTGAAGAGCATGGTGATGATGCCGTTATCTTATCGACAAAGGACGTAGAAAGTGGCGTAGAAGTTGTTGCGGCTCTAGATCCTGAAGCGATGCAGTTTCAAGAGACACAAGAGCCGAATAAAACATTGACTGGAAGCACCTATCAAAGCCAAGAGAGTTTTACTTTATCTACCTTGGGAGGGGGGGGGGAGAAAAATACTGAACTGGCAGGCATGGCGGCAGAAATACAAGCCGTTAAAACCATGCTTGAAAATCAATTATCAGGGCTGGCATGGGGGCAAGAATCGCAAAATGATCCGCATAAAATAGAGCTGATTAAAAAATTGTTACAACTTGGCATTGGCTGGAACTTGAGTCAAAAACTAGTGCAAACGGTTGATGCAAAAAGCCCGCAGGCTTGGTCGAGAATTTTGGCAAATATGGAACGTGATCTTCCCATTGAAGAACGTGATATGATTGAGCGCGGAGGCATTATTGCACTGGTTGGACCAACGGGTGTTGGTAAAACTACCACCATTGCTAAAATAGCCAGTCGTTTTGTTATGCGAAATGCGCCACAAGAACTTGCATTAATTACCACTGATTGTTATAAAATTGGGGCACAAGCACAGCTAAAAACTTTTGCCGATTTAATTAATGTACCCGTGCATGTTGCAACCACGCAAGGGGAACTCTATGCATTGTTAGCCTCTTTAGGGCATAAAAAGATGGTACTTATTGATACCGCAGGAACGAGTCAAAGGGATTTACAACTGTCACAGCAGTTAACATCGGGGCATGACGGTGCAACAAGTGTTCGTAATTATTTAGTGATTTCCGCGGCGACTCAGCTAAATGTGATGACCGACATTGTTCACTCTTTTGGTCAGGTCGTTTTAAAAGGATGTATCTTAACGAAAGTGGATGAAGCGTTACAATTAGGAAACGTTTTAACGCTATTAATTGAAGCGCAATTGCCGATAGCATTATTATCGAGCGGTCAAAGGGTTCCAGAGGATTTGGAAGTGGTCAGAATAAGAGAATTAATTGATCAAGCAATCGTGCTGAGTCATCAAAATAAAAACGTCTCACAAGATGAACAAGCATTTCGTTTAGGAATGGGAAAGGAGATAACGAATGCTCAATGATCAGGCCGCAGGATTACGAGCGATGCAATCAAACCATTCTACGATAGGAGCAAAGGTAAATAATTCCGTGAGAGTCATTGCCGTTGCTAGTGGCAAAGGTGGCGTGGGTAAAACCAACGTTTCCGTTAACCTAGGCGTGGCACTAAGCAAAATGGGGCACCGAGTTTTGCTTATGGATGCGGATATGGGACTTGCCAATGTAGATATTATGTTAGGCTTACAGACTAAATATAATTTACTGCATGTTTTAGAAGGCGAAAAAACGCTTGAAGAAGTTATTGTGGAGGGGCCTGGGGGGTTAAAAATTATTCCAGCGGCATCTGGAGTGAGTCGCATGGCACAATTGACGGCCATGGAAAACGCTGGAATAATTAACGCATTTTCAGAGTTAAGTGATCAGCTCGATATTTTATTGGTAGATACTGCCGCAGGCATTGCCGACAGCGTGGTTAATTTTTGCCGTGCCGCACAAGAAGTGGTGGTGGTGGTAACAGACGAACCAGCCTCAATTACCGATGCATATGCCCTGATTAAAGTACTAAACAGAGATCACCAGTTAACTCGTTTTAGATTGTTAGCCAACCAAAGTCAATCTATGCAACATGGTCGAATTTTATATGAAAAACTTGCTAAAGTGTGTGAACAGTTTCTGGATGTGAGTATTGATTATTTTGGTTTTGTTCCGTTTGATCATGATTTACGAGATGCGGTTCAAAAACAAATTCCAGTCGTTATGTATAAACCGCATAGTGAATCGACACAAGCCTTTAAAGTATTGGCTCAAAAAATAGAACAGTGGCCAACACCCAAAGGGGCAACAGGGTATTTACAATTTTTTGTTGAAAGCTTAGTCACTTACTCAGTGCAACCTGAGTAGTTACAATATTTATTTCAATCAGGACACTAGAGTTTTATGACAGGTACATCTGCATACAAAGACGTTCAAAAACAAACGGCAAATGAGGTGCTGGAGTTAGAGCAATATTTGCCGCTGGTAAAGCGAATTGCCTATCATTTAAAAGGCCGTTTGCCAGACAGTGTTTTTGTGGATGACCTCATTCAATCGGGTGTTATTGGTTTAATTGAAGCAATGCAAAAATTTAATGCCAATCAAGGTGCCAGTTTTGAAACCTACGCAGGAATCCGAATTCGAGGTTCCATGCTGGATGAAATTCGCAAAGGTGACTGGACACCTAGATCAGTACATAGAAAATCCAGAGCAGTGAGTGAAGCCATTAATCAAGTAGAATCTAAGTTAGGTAGAGAAGCACGAGATGAAGAAATTGCCACGCAAATGGAAGTCTCAATTGAAGAGTACCATCATATTTTACAAGATACTAATTCGGTACACTTACTCTCTATTGACCAGCCAGATCACGAAGAACTGTCAGAAGACCGCATTGTTAGTAATGGAGTGAGTCCTTTTGCAGAGTTAGTCGAAAGTGGTTTTCAAGCTTCCTTGGTAGAGCAAATATCAAGTTTACCCGAAAAAGAAAAATTAGTTATGTCGCTTTATTATGACGAAGAGTTAAATTTAAAAGAAATTGGTGAGGTTTTGTCCGTCAGTGAATCACGAGTAAGTCAAATTCATAGTCAGGCAATTAAACGAATCAGGTCTCGTATGGCTGATTGGATTAAGTAGTTTAGGAATGAAAAATGCAAATAAATAGAGATATGAATATTTTAGTAGTAGACGATTTTTCTACGATGAGACGAATTGTGAAGAACCTACTTAAAGAGCTGGGCTTTCATAAATTTGATGAAGCCGATGATGGCGCCACTGCTTGGCCAATGGTGCAAACAGGAAAATATGATTTTATTGTAAGCGATTGGAACATGCCTGATATGACGGGGCTTGACCTCTTAAAACATGTTCGTGCCGATGCCAATTTACAAAATACGCCATTTTTATTGATTACCGCTGAAGCCAAACGTAGCCAAATTTTAGAAGCAGCACAAGCAGGAGTGGATGGCTATATTGTTAAGCCCTTTACCGCAGCAACCTTAAATGGCAAAATTCACAAAATATTTGAACGAGTGGCAGAAAGGCAAAATGGTTAAAACCCTAAACCTATTGCATTATAAAAAATTGTGATTAGTTTTACGTTAAACCCTATACGATAATGACCACGTGTAGGGTTTTTTTGTAAGAAAAAATAACGACTCAGTATAATTGTCCATATTTTAATACAAATATGTCCCTTTTTAAAAGGGAGCTGAAGCTGAGTTGTTACGAAAAAAAGAGGAAAAATTAATGGCATGTACGACTCAAATTGATATACAAATAGTTCAAAATTTATTAACAGCGTTAACACAAAACAATCAAGCCCAAGCAGTTGCCTTACTGGATGAGCTAACTCAGTTAAGAGAGTCAGAGCTTTATCAAAATTTAACAAGCCTAACCAACAACCTGCACGATACTCTGGATCAACTGGTTGATAATCGTTTATTAATGCAAACCAAGCACGACATTCCTGATGTAGCTGAGCGTTTAGAATACGTACTTTCCTCAATAGAAGAAGCCTGTTCAAAAACACTCTCTTCCACTGAAAAAGCCATGGATTTAAGTGACACCATTAGTCAGTTAATTCAAAATAATCCCAGCGAGCCTCAGTTATCTCAAGTACAAAATTTACTAAGTGACCTAAATGCTGAATTAACCAATATCTTGTTAGCACAATCTTTTCAAGACTTAACAGGGCAAGTATTAAACCGTGTAGCACTTACCATTTCGTCTTTAGAGCAAAGCTTGATTCAACTTATTTCAGCCTCACGTCATGATTACGATGCCATTCCAGATAAAGAAGAGGAAGACACAATGCAAAAATCTGCCGAAATGAAGGGCATAGGCCCAAATGTGACCCAAAAATCAAAACAAGATTCGGCTGACTCCCAAGCAGATGTGGATGATTTACTTGGCGAGCTTGGTATTTAAGCCTAGGAGCCTAGAGGAGGTCAAAAGTTGTGGCACAATGATTGCTTTGGTTGTAAAGGTATCTTAAAAAATATAACCAAAAGGGGTAAACGCTGTGGATGAAGAGATTTTACAAGACTTTTTAGTAGAAGCTTCTGATCTGGTTGAGCAACTGAATGAACAGTTGGTTGATTTAGAGAACGATCCAACAGATAGCGACCTCTTAAATGCGGTCTTTAGAGGGTTTCACACCATAAAAGGCGGCGCTGGATTTCTCGCCATTACCCCCTTGATTGAAGTATGTCACCGAGCTGAAAATGTATTTGATAAAATTCGTAATGGAGACGTAGAGTACGATGCGGTTGCTGCCGATGTTATTTTACGCGCCTTTGATGTCATCAGTGATGCTATGGAGCAATTAAACGATGGCGCACGAGAACTTCCAGAAAATGACCCACAGCTACTGACCGATTTAGACGCCCTAACAGGAAAAAATACAGAGCCAGCAGCAGAACCCACAGTTGAAACAGCCAGTTCCGTATTACAATTGCCAGAAGGCGCTGATCCTGATGGTGATATGTCAGATGACGAATTTGAAGCACTGCTCAATCAACGAGACGGGGCGCAACAAAACACCTCAGTTCCGCTGAGTCTTCCAGAAGGGGTTGATCCCGACGGTGATATGTCAGATGACGAATTTGAAGCACTGCTCAGTCAACGAGATGGGGCGCAACAAAACACCTCAGCTCCCCTAAGTCTTCCAGAGGGGGTTGATCCCGATGGTGATATGTCAGATGACGAATTTGAAGCACTGCTCAGTCAACGAGATGCGCAAAGTTCCCCTGCACCAACACAAAAAGTTGCCACTCCCCCTCCCGTTATTTCTGCTAAATCAGCCCCCGTTTCCAAACCCGATCCAAAAGATAAACCCGCTCCAAAAGGCAAGCCAGTCGCCAAAAACAGTGCCGAATCCACTGTACGAGTAGACACCAAACGCTTGGATGAAATTATGAATTTAGTCGGTGAACTTGTACTGGTTCGCAATCGCTTACTTACTTTAAAAGGAAAAAACAGTAATCGTGAAGACATTGCCAATGCCGTTGCCAATTTAGATCATGTTACCACCGACTTACAAGCTTCAGTATTAAAAACTCGAATGCAACCCGTTAAAAAAGTATTTGGTCGCTTTCCAAGAGTGGTTCGGGATCTTGCCAGAAAACTTGGTAAAAACATAGACTTAGAGTTACAAGGTGAAGAGACCGATTTAGATAAAAATTTAGTAGAAGCGTTGGCCGATCCACTGGTTCATCTTGTTAGAAACTCAGTAGACCACGGAATAGAAATGCCCGATGTACGTGCTGCTGCCGGCAAATCTAAAACGGGCACCGTTATCTTGGCCGCTCAGCAAGAAGGCGATCATATTCTACTCTCCATTACCGATGACGGCAAGGGCATGGATCCTGACGTTTTACGTCAAAAAGCCGTTGAAAAAGGCATGATGGATGAGCAAGCTGCCAGTCAGTTAGACGATAAATCAGCCTTTGAACTGATCTTATCCGCAGGGTTTTCAACCGCAGAGCAAGTCAGTGATATTTCAGGGCGAGGCGTTGGTATGGACGTGGTTAAAAACATGATTACCAAGCTCAATGGCAGTATTGATATTTACTCAGCATTAGGAGAAGGCACAAAAATCAGCATTAAAGTGCCCTTAACTCTGGCAATTTTACCCACATTAATGGTTGGTTTTGGAGAAGACAGTTATGCCATCCCACTCACCAGTGTGCAAGAAATTTTTGATTTTAATTCAGAAAAAACCAATAAAATTGACGGGCAAATAATGGTGCGTTTAAGAGAAGAGAGCGTCCCACTGTACTTCTTAAAAGAATGGCTTGCCACAGATCAGTCCAAAGATGACTGCATAGGCGATAAAGTTGTGATGGTCTCCGTTGGAAATCAACGGGCAGGATTGGTTGTCAATCAAGTAAATGGTCAAGAAGAAGTGGTCATAAAACCTTTAGGCGTAATGCTTAAAAAAGCAACAGGTTATGCTGGTGCAACCATCACAGGTAATGGAAGTATTGCGCTAATTTTAGATCTTCCTGGTGTAGTTGAACGATTTCAATAGTCTTATATTCAGAAGGAAATTATAAATGGATTTAACAAATGACATCCCTTCTTTTGGTCAAGAAACATTGCAAAATGAAATGAACGGTGAACCTGCTTACTTAGGCCCAAGTACTCGTTGTGTTTTATTTACCTTAGAAAATGAAAATTATGGTATTCAAGTTAAAAAAATACGAGAAGTATTGAGAGTCGGTACCATTCGCAAAGTTGCAGGCGCCACCTATGGCGTGTTAGGCGTGATTAACGTACGAGGCGTTATTGTCACCATTGTTGACTCAAGAAGCATGTACAACATGCCTAATCGGGAAATTGATGATTTCTCTCGAATCATCATTGTTGAACTCGATGATGAGCGAACAGTTGGCATTCTTGTAGACTGTGTTCTCGAAGTAAAAGACATTCCAGAAAATAAAATTGAACCCCTTTCCGCCTCCAAAGAAAACGCTTCGCGCTATATTCAAGGTATCGCACACTTTCAAGACAACGTCATTATTCTCATTGACGTAGACAGTATGTTTATGGGCGTTGAATAAGCCAGCACTTCTCTAAGGAGCCTGTCTGAGAATGAAACATCGTTTATAGCGTAGTAATCCTAATCTCTTGATGTGGATATCAACTTGGCCTTTTTTTTGCTAAAGCCTTCATAAATGGAGGTTTTTTGTGAAAAATCAAACAATATCTACGGCAGTTTTTGTCAGTATTAGTTTTATGCTTTTGTTAGCTGGCAGTTATTTGTCTAATTTTCAAACATGGCTCACATTTAATAAAATCAATGAACCGCTTTTAAATCAAACGGTTACTGTTGTTGACCCTGTTGGTATACGTAATATTAGTGCTACAACGGCAAATGATCACACTGAAATTCTTCCCCCCCCTATTGTAAGTGCCAATATTGCCATAAAGGTTGAGCAGCCTTTAAATGAACGCGTTAAAAATTTTTCTCCCTCTGGTTCTTTGCTTACAACGACTGGTCTTTCATCAGGGCGTGCTCATTTAACGCCTCTCTTAATATCGCCTACTTTTATTCAATACAGTGACGCATTGGTCATAGAGGTACCTAAAGAATTAGCAACGCCAAGCAATTTAAAGCGTGCAATTCATCAAGTATTATTAAATTCTACTGTCGTAAAAGACAGTGATTTATTCAGTAATAAACCCATTCAAACTCGTTACAAGCCTTGGTTTTATAAGCAGGTTGTTAATCAATATGGACGGCCGATTCGATATCCTGCTGATGCCAGTGATTACGCCAAATATTTATTAGAAGAACACACCACTGAAATCATAGACGCAGAAGGGGTTTTTATTGTTATTCAAATTCCGCGGGTAAAGCATGATGTATTAAGTAAAATTGAAAAATATAGACCTTGGGTCAATCAATATGCCAGCCGTTTTAACGTATCAAAAGAGTTGATTTTTGCTATTATTGAAGTTGAAAGCGCGTTTAATCCTAAAGCAGTGAGTAAATCTAATGCGTTAGGGCTCATGCAGTTAAAAGCCCATACGGCGGGACGAGATGTGTATCAATATATTGATGGGCGAGCAGGGCAACCGAGTTCTGAAGAATTATTTGATGCTCAAAACAATCTAAGAATGGGTATTGCCTATATGGGGTTATTAAAACATGAATACCTTCAGGGAGTTCGAAACCCTAAAATTAAAGAAATGTTATCCATCTCATCTTATAATGGCGGCATCTCTCGAACACTTAAACTTTTTGGCAACACAGCAGAAAAAGCCATTACGCGCGTTAATCAATTACACCCTAAACGAGTATATCGTATCTTACGGCATGAGCATACCTCAAGAGAAGCACGACGCTATTTAGATAAAGTGCTAATGGCAAAAGCGCATTACAGTGAGTTATTATCTTAGCGAGCTTTAAAAAATAAATCACGCTACGTATTATATAGCGTGAGGAGGGTGGTAATACACGAGATTAGGGTAATACGTGTTTCTTTCTGTGGATTAAGGTATCATATTCCCTGCAACCCCCAACTCGCATTTTTATCTGAGAATTAGGGTGCAAACATTAAACTGATTATTTTTAACACAAAAAAGTACCTCGCTTTAAATGAATAAAACGAAATTTATCGAATTCATCATGCAAACTGGTGTCTTAAAACTGGGAGAATTCACTCTCAAATCAGGCCGAATTAGCCCTTATTTTTTTAATGCGGGGTTATTTAATACCGGTAGGCAAATGGCTACTTTAGCCACCAGCTATGCACAAACGATTAAAGATGCTAATATTCCGTTTGACGTTTTATTTGGCCCTGCCTACAAAGGCATTCCCCTTGCCGCAACCACCAGTGTAGCACTTGCCAGCCAACTACAACTCGACAAACCTTATGCATTTAATCGCAAAGAGGTCAAAAAACATGGTGAAGGTGGTAGCATTGTTGGCCACACACTAGAGGGGAATGTACTTATTATTGATGATGTCATCACCGCTGGTACAGCCATTCGGGAAGCGATTGGTATCATTACTCAAAATGGTGCAAAACCTGCTGGCGTGGTCATTGCCTTAGACCGCATGGAAAAAGGCAATAGTGAACAATCTGCGATTCAAGAAGTTGAACAAGAGTTTGGTATTCCTGTTATTAGCATTATCACTCTTGATGATATTATTGATTATTTAGCGCAATCGAAGGTCGCATCTAACCAAAAATACTTAGAAACCATGAAAACTTATCGTTTAAAATATGGTATTCACTAAAAAGTTCTAAACAGCACTCACTTTGGAGCTCAATATGCCCACCAAGTTACGAGAATTGATGTTACTTAGACACGCTAAATCAGAATGGAAAAATTCAGATTTAACCGATATCGAACGGCCATTGTCAGATCGAGGTAAAAGAAATGCCTCTAAAATGGGACGCTGGCTTAAAGAACATGCACTCATACCAGATCTTATCCTAGTCTCTCCCGCACAACGCGCGCAACAAACGTTGCGTCGTATTTGTAATGAGTTTTCGGCTAATACGATCAGCATTGACTCACTTTACCTTGCAGACCTTAATACCTTGTTACATACCCTTAGCGAGACACCACAGGCTGAACGAGTAATGATTATTGGCCATAATCCAGGGTTAGAAGAATTATTTGAATTTTTAAAACATGATATTAATCCAAATACTCTTGTAACCAAAACATTTGAAGCAGTAACCTTATTTCCGACCAGCTCATTAGCACATTTCATTTTGCCACAATCATGGCAAACACTTGAAAAAGGAGACGGTAAATTAATTCAATTTATTCGCCCAAAAGATATCTAACCTAAAAAAATCAGTCACTTAATCCCCACTCTAAATCATTAAATAGACGTTTCTAACGCTTTTTTATTTAAGTTTAAGTATAAACCCCTACCATGAATCCTCTGTTTATGCTATGATTTGGCAAAATCAACCAATTAAAAGGAAAAACTACTTATGAAAATCAAACTATTGCCGATTGCTGTTGCAATTGTATCCGCGACATCTATCGCATCTTTCACTGCTCAAGCAGATGATCATGGAGCAAAAACAGATGCTTATGTTACGGACTCTTATGGCAACATCGTTCGTGATTTTTGGGGGGATTGCGCACGCTCAACAGCTTGGACGCCAGAAACAGCTATTGCAAGCTGTGAAAAAAATAATTCTGAACCTGAGAACAAGGCAAACAATGGTTCTGAAACAGTTGCTACGATGGAAGAAGCAACGACCTCTGTTGATAATGACATTAATAATGATATCAAAGACAACGAAAAAAGAGGTTATGTGATTGATTCAGATGGCTATGTTGTTCGTGATTCTTGGGGTGCTTGTGTTCGTACCATTGAGTGGACAGTTGAAAATGAAATTGCTCGCTGTGAAGGAAAGGAAGAGGCTAAGCCAGAAGTCGCTGTTGTAACACCACCTCCTGCGCCGCCAGTAATAAAGCCTGCACCTGTTGTTGTAGCACCTAAGCCAATTCCAACCATTGCTCAATTCCGTGGTTTTTTTGATACGGAATCTGCAGTATTAAAATCTTCTGCTTATCCAGACTTAGATGCTTATGCTGATTTTTTAACAGCAAATCTAAACAGCAAAATAACGATTACAGGTCACACAGATTCACGTGGAGAAGCCAGTTACAACCAGAACCTGTCTGAAAGACGTGCCAAAGCCGCTAAAGAATATTTAGTAAATAAAGGCATTTCAGTCAATCGTATGGAAACACATGGTGCTGGTGAAACAAGCCCTATTGCGGACAATAAAACTCGTGAAGGTCGTGCGCAAAACCGTCGTGTTGAGGTAGAGTTGATCAAATAAAATCTTTTTAGATTTTATTTATAAGAAAGCCCTGCAACGCAATCGCGTGCAGGGCTTTTTTTTTAACGACTTATTGAGACTTATTAGATGTTTAGTGTAGTGAACTCACCTGGTTTTAGGTTTTTCAAGCTCCATTTGCCTATTTGGATTCTAATGAGTCTTAACGTTGGAAAACCAACTGCCGCGGTCATTCGTCTGACTTGGCGGTTTTTGCCTTCGGTAATGGTTAATTCAATCCAACTGGTTGGAATGTTGTTTCGTTGTCGAATGGGGGGCGTTCTTGGCCATAACGAAGAGGGGGGAGGAATTTTTTTAGCACATGCAGGACGAGTTAATCCATCTTTAAGTGCGACCCCTTTGCTGAGCTGTTTAATGGCACTGGAAGTGACATCACCCTCTACTTGGGCTAAATAGGTTTTAGACAGCTTATGTTTTGGATCGGTAATTTCATGTTGTAATGCGCCATCATCTGTTAGCAATAGCAGGCCTTCACTGTCACGGTCTAAACGGCCAGCGGCATAAACCCCTTTATGCTGAATGTAGTTTGCCAGTGTTTCACGTTTTTCAGATTCGGAACTATTATCGGTAAATTGGCATAATACGTTAAAGGGTTTGTTTAATAAAATTAATTTACTCATGGGAATGCTCGATTTATTTCGGAATTGGGCTAAGTAGGGTGGATATTTTAAATATTATGTCGTTCTGTACGTTAAAATGACGCATATTCTAACATTTAAAAAATTCAGTAAGGAAACGCCATGTCTGAACAAGCTAAAATTATTTACACGCTCACTGATGAAGCCCCTGCACTTGCAACGTATTCGTTATTACCGATTGTGAAAGCATTTACGGCGGCAGCGGATGTGACGGTTGAAACGCGTGATATTTCGTTAGCAGCTCGTATTATCGCAAACTTTTCAGATTGTTTAACGTCAGAGCAAAAGATGGGAGATGCGCTGGCAGAGTTAGGAGAAATGGCCAAACGTCCTGATGCAAATATTGTTAAATTACCAAATATCAGTGCATCCATTCCCCAGTTAAAGGCAGCAATTTTGGAGTTGCAGGCAAAAGGTTATGCGCTCCCTAATTACCCTGACAATCCAGTGACGGATAAAGAAAAAAACATTCAGGCCACTTATGCAAAAGTATTGGGTAGTGCGGTTAATCCAGTGCTACGAGAAGGAAATTCAGATCGTCGTGCTCCCCCATCGGTTAAAAATTATGCTCAAAAAAATCCCCATTCCATGGGGGCTTGGTCTCCAGAATCCAAAACGCATGTCGCCAGTATGCTGGAAGGGGATTTTTATGGCTCTGAAAAATCACTCACTATAGTGGATGCCACAACATTTAAAATTGAGTTTGTGGCAGAAGATGGTTCGAGCACGTTATTAAAAGACAGTGCACCGTTGCAATCGGGTGAAATTATTGATACGGCGGTTATGAATCAAACAGCGTTAAGGTGCTTTTTAGCGGATGCAATTGCTGAAGCGAAAACACAGGGAATTTTATTTTCAATTCACCTGAAAGCCACGATGATGAAAGTCTCGGATCCGATTATTTTTGGTCAAGCCGTTGAGGTCTTTTTTAAAGACGTATTTGAAAAGCACGCAGAGACGTTTGCTCAGTTAGGGGTGAATGCTAATAATGGTCTAGGTGATGTGTATGCCAAAATTGAATCTTTAGAGGCGAATGAAAAAGCAGAAATTGAGGCTGATTTGCAAGCGGTTTTTGATCAACAGCCTGATGTGGCTATGGTGGATTCTGATAAAGGCATTACCAATTTAAATGTGCCGAGTGATGTGATTATTGATGCATCCATGCCCGCAATGATTCGAACATCAGGTCAAATGTGGAATAAAAAGAGTAAACAGCAAGATACGTTGGCGGTGATTCCTGACCGTTGTTATGCAGGCGTGTTTCAAGAGACCATTAATTTTTGTAAACATCATGGCGCGTTTGACCCTCGAACAATGGGCTCAGTTCCCAATGTAGGCTTGATGGCACAAAAAGCAGAAGAGTATGGTTCGCACGATAAAACCTTTCAAATGTGTGCTGCAGGTACGGTGAATGTGGTGACAGGTAGTGGTGAGGTTTTATTGCAACAAAACGTTCAAACGGGCGATATTTTTCGTATGTGTCAGGTGAAAGATGCGCCGATTCAAGACTGGGTTAAATTAGCCGTAAATCGTGCTAGAGCCACTGGAATACCAGCAGTATTTTGGCTAGATGCAAATCGTGCACACGATCATCAACTGATTGAAAAAGTGAATCATTATTTATTAGATCATGATACAACTGGATTGGAATTACATATTATGGCGCCTGAAGAGGCCACGCGTTTTACTTTGCGTCATGTGAAAGATGGTAAGGATGTTATTTCGGTAACGGGAAATGTGTTGCGTGATTATTTAACAGATTTGTTTCCGATTTTAGAATTGGGTACGTCGGCTAAAATGCTCTCGATTGTGCCATTAATGAACGGCGGCGGATTGTTTGAAACCGGTGCAGGAGGCTCAGCCCCTAAACACGTACAACAATTGCAATCTGAAAATCATTTACGTTGGGATTCGTTAGGCGAGTTTTTAGCCTTAGCCGTTTCGTTGGAGCATTTGGCTAATACATTTAATATGCCAAAAGCACAAGTGCTGGCGACGACACTGGATGCTGGAACGGCAAAGTTCCTAGAAGAAAATAAATCACCATCGCGTAAAGTGGGGGAGTTGGATAATCGTGGTAGTCATTTTTATTTAGCGTTGTATTGGGCACAAGCCTTGGCGGCTCAAAATGATGATGCTGAGTTAAAAGCACGTTTTATCCCTGTAGCAGCAAGCTTAGCAAAACAAGAAAAGACAATTGTATTTGAGTTAAATAAAGTACAAGGCCAAACGGTTGATTTAGGAGGCTATTATTTTCCAAGTGCTGAGCTTGTTACGAAAGTGATGCGACCCAGTATGAGCTTAAACGCAGTGATGAATGAGGTTTAGAGTGATAAAAGTAGATAACCCTTCATTTTTGTGAAATTCAAAGATCAATTGAGTAAAATACGCGAATTATAACCAAATATTAGAGAAATAATTATGTCGGGCAATACCATTGGACAAAATTTTCGTGTGACGACGTTTGGCGAAAGCCACGGTATCGCATTGGGCTGTATTGTGGATGGTTGTCCGCCAGGTCTGGCGTTGAGTGAGCGGGATATTCAGATTGAACTGGATCGTCGTAAACCGGGTACATCTAAGCACGCAACCGCACGTCGTGAAGACGATGAAGTGCAAATTTTATCGGGTGTGTTTGAAGGAAAAACCACAGGCACGCCGATTGGTTTATTGATTTTTAATAAAGACCAACGCTCGGCAGATTATTCCAAAGTAGCCGAAACGTTTCGCCCTTCTCATGCGGATTATACTTACACACAAAAATACGGTTTTAGAGATTACCGAGGGGGCGGACGCTCATCGGCGCGTGAAACGGCGATGCGCGTGGCGGCAGGAGCGATTGCTAAAAAGTACCTTAAAGACCGATTGGGGGTGGAAATTAAAGGCTATTTGTCGCAACTTGGCCCCATTAAGATTGAGAATGTAACGTGGCCTTTTGATAATGATAATGTCTATTTTTGTCCTGACAAAGAGAAGCAAGAAGAGATTCGCTTGTATATGGATGCGCTGTTAAAACAGAAAGATTCGGTGGGTGCCAAAATTACCGTGGTGGCTAAAAATGTCCCCGTTGGATTGGGCGAACCTGTTTTTGACCGATTGGATGCCGACTTAGCACATGCTTTAATGAGTATTAATGCCGTTAAAGGGATTGAAATTGGTGATGGTTTTGAGGTGGCATCTCAAAAGGGAACGGAACATCGTGATGAGATGAGTCTGGATGGTTTTTTATCCAATCATGCGGGGGGAATTTTAGGCGGTATTTCAACTGGGCAAGACATTGTGGCACACATTGCGTTAAAACCAACCTCTAGTATTATGACCCCAGGCAAAAGCATTAACACCGAAGGTAAAGCGGTGGATATGGTGACGAAAGGCCGTCATGACCCTTGTGTTGGTATTCGTGCCACACCCATTGCGGAAGCAAAGATGGCGATTGTACTGTTAGATCACTTTATGCGTAACCGTGCTCAAAATGGCGATGTGATCGCACCCATGGTGGATTTAGCAAAACAACAGTGACACGTTTCTTTTCTTGAAATAAGCCAATTCGGTACGGTTACCCAACCAGGTTATGGCTTCTCTAGTCATGCCTTTTTAAGGCACTTTTTTGCTTAACAGCAGTAGAAAAAACACCGTAGCAACTACCACAATGGCCGGGTCAGTTGGCAGGTCGGCAAAGTAGAAGAGAGTAAGGCCAAACAGCACAGAAAGGACGGCTAAAACCATGCTAGTCCAGAGCATTTTTTCAGGCGTATTAGAGAGCCGTCTTGCGGCGGCGGCCGGAATAATAATAAGCAGGGACGTTACCAGCAGTACGCCTACAATTTTCATCGATAGTGCAATCATTAAGGCAAGCAGTAAAATAAATTGCAGTTGTACTTTTTTAACCGCCACACCTTCTACATGAGCCAGTTCGGGGTTTAAGGTAATGTTAAGCAGGTCTTGCCAGTGACGGCGATAAAACAGAAAAATCAACAATCCAATAAAGGCAATCAGCCCTAAATCCGCATGGGTAATGCTGAGTATATCGCCAAACAGGTAGCTCATTAAATCAATTTGCACTCCCTCTTGCAGGCTAATAATAATTAGCCCAAAGGCCAAGCTGCTGTGCGCCAGTATGCCCAATAACGTATCAGAAGAGAGTTGTTGATAGTGGCTTAATTTGAAAAATAGCCCATGCAATAAACAGCGAGACGGCCACAACGGTGAGTGTGAGATTGGTTTCTAAAAACAGCCCAATGCTCACTCCAAGCAGTGCCGAATGTGCGAGCGTTGCACCAAAGTAAGATTTCCTTTGCCACACCACAAACACCCCTAAAGGCGCGGTAATCAGTGCAAGCCCCAGCCCGCCCATAAGCGCCAACGTCATAAATTCTGGAAACCATGCCATCGTTATGAGCCCTCCTTATTGTGTGAAGGGGGAGAGGGGGGGATTTTTTGGAATCCCCCTGTGTCAGGATAGTTGTCACCCCTAAAATTTAAAACACACGGGCGGAATGAGGACTATAAATGAACCATTATTCAAGATCAATGTTGGGACACTTGTGTCAACTTATTATTAATGACCATCCTAAATACTAATATATTAAATGTTAGTATTCAAATAATGCCTTATGGTATATACTAATTTTTAGAAAATTAGTATATAGGGTTAGCGGCATGAAAATACCAGAATCACCCCCATCTACAATCGATATTTTAGAAGGGCTTGTCCACGAGAAAGATAGCCAGAGGTTGATAAAGGTTTTGGAGTTAAGTGTGGGCTTGACGGATAGCAAGGGCAGGTATGTCCATTGGGAAAAGCTAAAATATTTGGCCCCTCCTGAAGGTTTGTCTAGTGAAGAGTATTGGTTTTCTATCAAAACAGCGCGGCAAAAAGTATATAAAGAATTGCCTCTCAAAGATAAAACTGGCAAACCGTTCAGATTTTGTGTACCCGATATCTTCCAAAAAGAGTTGCATTGGCTAGACCAAAATGCCGCTGGTAGCATAACGATGGATCAACCGATTACAAATCCTCATACCAGAGATACTTATTTGGTGAGTTCTTTAATAGAAGAGTCGATTAGTTCTAGTCAGCTTGAGGGAGCATCGACAACGAAAAATGTTGCAAAAGAAATGCTACTGCAAGGAAGAAGACCTAAAGATCATAGCGAGCAGATGATTTTTAATAACTATAAAGCTATGGGAGTAATAAGGGAGTATAGAGACGATGATCTAACGCCGTCCCTTATTCAATATTTACACGAAATTCTGACCAAAGATACACTTGATGATCCCAGTAAGGCCGGTAAATATAGGGATAGTTCGGATGACATTCATGTTGTTGATGCGAGTGAATCATTGGTATTGCATACACCGCCTAGTGCGGAGGCACTCCCAAAACGTGTCCAAGATATTTGTGATTTTGCAAATTCTACATTAGAAAACGAATTTATCCATCCTGTCATAAAGGCAATAGCACTGCATTTCATGATTGGTTACGACCACCCATTTGTCGATGGAAATGGCAGAACTGCGCGGGCGATATTTTACTGGGCAATGGCTAAACATGGCTACTGGCTAATGGAGTTTGTTTCGATATCCAGCATTATTAAAAAAGCACCAGGCCAATACGGCAGAGCGTATCTTCATACTGAGACAGACGGTAATGATTTAACCTATTTTTTGATTCATCAAATGGATGTGATTAGGGAAGGGGTGACATCATTGCATGATTACTTGGGAAGGAAAGCATCAGAAATAGAAGAGGCTGAGAAGTTGCTTGATCACTCAAAGGCTAGGGGGAAACTTAATCATCGACAGCTATCATTGCTTAAAAGTGCGCTTAAAAATCCTAATGCAATATACCGGATACAGGAGCACCAAGCATCTCATGCGATTAGCTATCAAACAGCGAGAACCGATTTGCTTAAAATGTCAGATCAATTAGGCCTTTTAAGAAAAAGAAAATATGGAAACTCTTTCGTATTTGTATCACCACCAGATTTAAGGTCTAGGTTAATTGAAAACAAGCTTTAACAAAAGCAATCAACTCGGACACAGATTTTTGAACGAATTCACTTTGCGCCCCCTTATCGAATAAACAGTCAATCTTGACCATCACACCGTCATGATGGGGCTTGATCCAAATTCAAGATCATTAAAATTAGAGCTTTTTAAAATTAAGGGTACACACTTTTTTGTGTACGCACTATTGACTACTTGTATTCGGGGTCATAGAGAAATGACGTTTTTATGGGCTTTTGAGGGTGGGGCATAGTAAGGATTTGGGAGTCTTAGGAAGCTGCCTGAGGGGTTGACAAGGGGTGTATACTGAATAGTTACCGTTTATGGTTTAATTATTAAGGAGTTTATTCATGTCAGATGTCCCCGTCACCAAGCGTTCGGTTATTGTCCTGTTTTCTGATTCAAAGTGTCCTACGTCTCACCGTGTACGTTTAGTGGCTAAAGAGAAGGATATTCCAATGGAAATCGTAGAGGTGGATGTCAATAATTTGCCAGAAGATTTATTGGAATTAAATCCTTATGGCACTTTACCTACGCTTGTCGATAGAGAGCTGATATTATCAGACCCACAAGTCATGATTGAATATTTGGATGAGCGTTTTCCTCACCCTCCCTTAATGTCGGTAGACCCTATTTCAAAAGCGCGTGCACGTCAAATGTTACGTCAAATTGAAACTGAATGGTATCCATTAATTTACACCATTAACAATAGTGATATTGATGGGGATATTAAAACGGCACGTCGTGATTTACAAGAGCGTTTGGTGCAACTGATTCCTGCATTTGAACATAAGTCCTTCTTTATGAGCGATGATTACTCGTTAGTGGATGTGAGCATGTCGGTATTGTTATGGCGTTTACCTTCTTTAGGTGTTGAGTTGCCTAAATCGGCTAAACCGATTCGAGATTATGAAGAAAAAGTACTTAACCGTGAAATGTTTATGGAGAGCTTATCGGATGATGAAATTGATATGAGAGATATCGTTTAAGGATTTATTATGATTTCAAACAAACCTTATATTATTCGTGCTATGTATGACTGGATTGTGGATAACGGTTGGACGCCACATCTTCAGGTAGATGCAAACTATCCTGGTGTGAACGTACCACAGGAGTATGTTCAGGAAGGGGTAATTGTGTTGAATATGATGCCGAGTGCGGTGATTGGTCTAACGATGGACAATCAGTGGTTTAGCTTTAAAGCACGTTTTAAAGGGATAGAAACCAAGTTAGGTTTTTCGCCCGAAGCGGTGCTGGCTATTTTTGCGCGTGAAAATGGGCAGGGAATGCCTTTTCCGCCAGAACCTTATCCAGAAGAACTGCTGAATGGTAAAGAGGAAGTGTTAGAGAGTCCACCAACACTTTCTGCTGTGACAGATAACAAGCCTCAAGAAACAGCGACGTCAAAAGAACAAAAGAAAAAGGGAAGCAAGTCTGCAACCCAAAAAAAACCGACTTTGACGGTAGTCAAATAAAATAATAGTGTCGTCTCTTTACTTAATTCTTTAATTCTAGAAGGCTGTCCGAGAATGAAAGTCGTCACGAGGGAAAGTCATTTTGTGGCAGGTTTTGTGTAAATTTAAGGCGTTTAGTCACTCTAAACAACGAAATTTTACATAAAAGATGACCAAAATGGATTTTCCGCAGTAGATTTCTCATTCTCGGACAGCCTTCTAGGAAGCCTGTCGGGCTTAGGATGAATCTACTGCGAAAACATCATTCTGTCATGTTTTTATCTGGATATTAGTGATATTTTTAAATGATTATTCAGCTTTTTCTATAAAGATTTTGCCATTAAAAATTCAAGCAGTGCTTTTTGAGCGTGTAACCTGTTTTCGGCTTCATCCCATACCACGCTGTTTTTGGCATCAATTATCTCAGCGGTTACTTCTTCACCACGGTGCGCGGGGAGGCAGTGCATAAACAGTGCATCTTTGTCTGCTTGTTGCATCACTTGTTGGTTGACTTGGTAGTCTGCAAAAGCTTTTTCACGCTGTTTTTGCTCCTCTTCTTGTCCCATGCTTGCCCATACATCCGTTACAATCAAATGTGCATTTTCAGTTGCATCTAATGTATTGCGTACGATTTCAACACGATTTTTATGCTGGTTCACTAAATCCATATTGGGGTCATAGCCTTCTGGACAAGCAATGCGCAATGTAAAGTCATATTGTGCCGCTGCATTGATATAAGAGTGACACATATTATTGCCATCGCCTACCCAAGTAACGGTTTTGCCTTGAATGCTTCCACGGTGTTCTTGATAGGTTTGCATGTCAGCTAACAGTTGGCAAGGGTGAAAATCATCGGTTAAAGCATTGATAACAGGAACTGAAGAGTACTGTGAAAACGTGGTTACAATGTCATGTCCAAAAGTGCGAATCATAATGCCATCGACCATGCTGGAAATGACTTTGGCACTGTCTTCAATGGGTTCACCGCGTCCAAGCTGGGTATCGCGAGAGGATAAAAACAATGCGTGACCACCCAGTTGCGTCATGCCTGTTTCAAATGAAATGCGGGTGCGGGTAGAGGATTTTTCAAAAATCATCGCCAGAGTTTGGTTTTTAAGTGGTTCAAAAATATCGCCCACTGCTTGCATGGCTTTAAGTTCTATGCCACGGTGCATAATCTGATTTAATTCGGCAGGGGTGAGATCTTGTAATGTTAAAAAATGTCTAACAGTAGTCATATTGATTGTCTTTTTTTAGAGTCATTAAAATTTTCTCCCCCCCCTATGTTTTTAATTTATT
>UOFC01000206.1_pt1 | contig 46129 bp, 39 predicted proteins | sample 1988771 | NCBI WGS metagenome assembly UOFC01 (sample SAMEA4712195, study PRJEB27164) | hydrothermal vent metagenome | biome: marine basaltic hydrothermal vent biome; feature: marine hydrothermal vent; material: mineral | place: Pacific Ocean | collected 2011-06-14/2011-07-23 | depth 1719 m | reverse complement strand
TACACGGCGAAGAAAAAGAGTTTTTAATGCTGCAATACGCAGGCGATGCCAAACTCTATGTGCCCGTCACCTCACTCCACCTCATCAGTCGCTACACAGGTGCAACCCCCGAAACCGCCCCGCTACATAAATTGGGCAGTGATCGCTGGGAAAAAGCCAAACGCAAAGCCGCCGAAAAAGTACACGATGTGGCCGCCGAACTGCTCGACATTTACGCCCAACGCGCTGCACGACCAGGTTACGCCTTTAAAACGCCCGCCGAAGCCTACCAACGTTTTTCGCTCAGCTTTCCCTTTGAAGAGACTCCCGACCAACAACAAGCCATTGAAGCCGTTTACGACGACATGCACTCCGATAAACCCATGGATCGTCTTATTTGTGGCGATGTGGGCTTTGGTAAAACCGAAGTGGCGATGCGTGCCGCGTTTATTGCTGCTTACGATGGCAAGCAAGTGGCGATTTTAGTCCCCACCACTCTGTTGGCGCACCAACACCACGAAAACTTTAAAAACCGATTCTCTGAGTGGCCAATGCGCATTGAAGTGCTCTCCCGCTTTCAAACCCCAAGAGAACAAAAAAAGACACTGGAAGACCTGAAAAAGGGTCAAGTTGATATCATCATCGGCACACACAAACTGATTCAAAAAGACGTACACTACCAAGAACTCGGCTTAATTATTGTCGATGAAGAGCACCGTTTTGGCGTGCGCCAAAAAGAACAACTGAAAAAAATGCGCGCCGAAGTGGACATCTTAACCATGACCGCCACGCCTATTCCACGTACCCTAAACATGGCCATGAATGATCTGCGCGATCTGTCCATTATCGCCTCACCCCCCGCCAAACGTCTGGCGGTACAAACCTTTGTGCAAGAGTGGAACGACGACGTAGTGCGAGAAGCCTCCTTGCGAGAGATTCGCCGTGGTGGTCAAGTATATGTACTCTACAACCAAGTCGCCAAAATGGAACAAATGGTCGAACACCTGCAAGCACTGATACCCGAAGCCAAAATTACCTTTGCCCACGGTCAAATGAACGAGCGTGAACTCGAATCCGTAATGGAAGACTTCTACCACCGCCGTTACAACATACTCGTCTGCTCCACCATTATTGAAACAGGGATAGACATACCCACCGCCAACACCATTTTAATCGACCGTGCCGACAAGTTCGGCTTAGCGCAACTGCACCAACTCCGTGGCCGCGTCGGTCGATCGCATCACCGTGCTTACGCCTACTTATTTACCGCAGACAAAGCCTCCATCTCCAAAGACGCCGAAAAACGCCTCACCGCCATCGCCAAACACAACACCCTAGGCGCAGGCTTTATTTTAGCCAGTCACGATTTAGAAATTCGAGGCGCAGGTGAACTGCTGGGCGATGGGCAATCAGGACAAATTCAAGAAATTGGCTTTGGACTGTACAGTGAACTATTAGAACGCGCCGTGAACGCACTCAAATCAGGCAAGCAACCCGAACTCAGCACCACGCTTTATACGGGAAGTGAAGTCAACCTAAGTGTGCCCGCCCTCATTCCAGAAAGCTACCTGCCCGACGTGCATACCCGCCTAGTATTCTACAAGCGTATTGCCAGTGCCAACAACAAAGGGGCATTAAGAGAGCTTGAAGTCGAGATGATTGACCGCTTTGGTCTCCTGCCCGATCAAGTTAAAAACCTGCTACTGGTCACGCAAGTGAAGTTGCTCATTGAACCCATTGGCATCACCAAGCTGGATGCCACAGAGAGCATGGTTCGTGTTCTATTTAATGCGCAACCCGATATTGACCCGCTTAAACTGATCCAACTGATTCAGTCGCAGCCCAAGCAATATCAACTAAAAGGCCAAACCGAATTAAAGTTTTTAGATACAATGCCAGAAACACAACAACGAATTCACGCCATTGAACTCTTAATTAAAAACATTCAAAACAAGCCCAATAACCGCTAAAAGAAAGGACGCACCGCGCCATGACAACATCAATCAAAACCGCCAAAAAATTCTTCCCCCCCCTCCTAAAAAAAGGAGGCGCTCTACCAATACTCGGCTTATTAGTGAGTTTAATCGCATATCATTCAACCGCCCAAGCAAACACCCCAAACTACACCATCGAAGTCATCATCTTTGAAAACCTCGCCCTAAAAGGCTGGACAGAAGAGCGTTGGCCAGACGAAATAGAGTTGCCAAACACCCAAAACAGCGTATCACTCTCAGCACCACAAAAATCTCGCTTACACCTTAAAAAACGTAAGACCCAATTGAATAACGTAGCCGCTAAAGTCGCCAAAAACTACCGCATTCTATTTCACCAAGCGTGGTCACAAAATGCTTATAGCCCCAAAAAAAACCCAACCGTCTTAATCGAAAACAGTCGCTCAGGTAGCAGCCTGCTCGGCACCGTAAAACTCTACAAAACCCGCTTTGCCCATGTACAGTTTGACTTAGAGGTTGAAAGAAGAATCCCATCAAAAATCCGAGAAGCCGTTGCACAAAATCAGCAAGTTGATCTTGAATATCTCCCCACACACTGGCGTTTCAACCTTATTGAAAGTCGAAAAATCAAACCCGGAGAACTCCACTACATCGACCACCCACTGTTTGGCATACTGGTTAAAATTCATTAAAACAACTGATTATTTTGGCTGATTTATCACAATAAACCAATCGAGACCTTTGCACGATACACTTTTTTTGATACAAAATAGGGTTGCTATTCCAATATCCACCAATATAATGTGGCCAGTGTACTGGATTTTTTAATTTTCTAAATTGTCGAATAGAACCGTGAAGATTAGAGAGTTCATCAATTAAATTTTTTAAAGGGAATCTCATGATAAAAAAACAACTTGTAACAATGGTAACTTTCGCTGGAGTTTTTACTCTGCTAAGCGGTTGTCAAACAACAAATGAAAAGGTCAGTGATAGTGTTGCATCTGAGCTTAATAAGCGTTCCATTGCATTGGATTTACGAGAGGCAGAACTCGATAAAAAAACACAAGAACTGAATGCGCAACAAGACCTTATTGTAGAAGGTAGTACAAATTGGCGCTCTATTTTATGTGAACCTAATATATCAACCGCTCGTACAATAGAAGTTCAAAAGAGCTTAAAAGAAAAAGGGTTTAATCCAGGTTTAATCGATGGTTTTATTGGTAAATCAACCATGAGAGCCGTTAATCAATTTCAAGAGGCAAATGGGTTGCCTGTAAATAATTATATTAGTATTGAGACTCTTAAAGCACTTGGTATCTCAGGTATTTCAGGGAACTAAAAAATATTGTAACGACTCAAACAGCCCCTAAATTTTCTAACGAGAATTAGGGAAATATCAGCCATTTTTACTCGTGATGGTATCCGTGCAAAGGTCTCATGTTAGTTTAGTCATTAAAAATGCCATAAACTCATTTTGCTGAATGTCTTGCGATTTATCATCTCGGCGGTATTTGTATTCGATGACCCCTCTGTCTAGCCCACGTTCTCCAATTACAATGCGATGTGGAATGCCAATTAAATCCATGTCGCTAAACATGACCCCAGGACGTTCAGTGCGGTCATCCAATAATACTTCAATGCCTTGATCATTTAATTGTTGATAAATGGCTTCAGCAACTTCTTTGACGCGTGGTGATTTATGCATTTGCATGGGGACGATGGCAACTTGAAAGGGAGCAATGTTTTCTGGCCAGACAATGCCGCGTTCGTCATTATTTTGTTCAATGGCCGCGGCCACAATGCGTGTTACACCAATACCATAACAGCCCATCTCTAATACTTGAGAACGACTGTTTTCATTTTGCACATTGGCGTTTAGTGCGGTTGAGTATTTATTACCCAGCTGGAAAATATGACCTACTTCAATACCTCGACGAATTTTAATTTTACCTTTACCACAGGGGCTAGGGTCACCTTTGACGGTGTTACGAATATCAGCAATTTTGGTGGGGGTGACATCTCTATCCCAGCTTGTTCCAGTGTAGTGAAAGCCATCTTCATTTGCTCCCGTCACAAAGTCCGTAAGGTGTGCAGCACTGCGATCAACAATAATAGGAACGTGCAGCCCTATCACTCCAATGGAGCCTGCATTGCACCCAGCAATGGCTACCGTTTCTTTTTCATTAATCATTTCTAATGGGGTGGCCACTTCGTCTAGTTTAGAGGCTTTAATTTCATTTAACTCATGATCACCACGTATCACTAAAGCAACCACGGGCGCTTCATCACTGGTTCCTTTTATCAATAAAGTTTTAACTGACTTTTTTTTCTTAATTTGTAAAAAGTCACATATTTCTTCAATGCTGTGTTTATTTGGTGTTGCCACTTTGGTGAGTGATTCAGAAGATTCAGCTGGTTCACCACGAGGTGCAATCGCCTCGGCCAATTCAATATTGGCCGCAAAATCGGAGTCGGTTGAAAATGCAATCTCGTCTTCACCAGAATCGGCTAAAACATGAAACTCATGCGATTCTTTGCCACCAATAAAGCCTGTATCAGCCTGTACGGCTCTAAAGTCTAACCCAATACGGGTAAATATACGATTATAGGCATCGTACATTGTTTGATACGTTTTTTCCAGACTCTCTTGTGACATATGAAATGAATAGGCATCTTTCATAATAAATTCACGTGAGCGCATTACCCCAAAACGTGGACGGATTTCATCACGAAACTTAGTTTGAATTTGGTAAAACGTAATGGGAAGTTGTTTATAGCTACGTATCTCTTTGCGAACCAAGTCGGTAATAATTTCTTCATGGGTGGGGCCTAAAACAAATCCACGATCGTGGCGGTCAGTAAAACGTAATAGTTCTGCACCATAATCCTGTAGGCGACCTGACTCTTTCCAAAGCTCTAAAGGTTGCACCACTGGCATCAGTACCTCTTGGGCATTAGTACGATTCATCTCCTCACGAATAATGGCTTCAACTTTACGTAATACTCTAACGCCCAATGGCAACCAATTGTATAGGCCACCTGCCAATGGGCGAACAATTCCTGCGCGTAACATCAGTTTGTGGCTGATAACAACGGCATCGGAAGGGGTTTCACGTGTGGTCGCTAACAATAAGTTGGTGGTTCTCATGATGCAAAAAGCCTTTGGATGTTAAAGATGTTGAAAAAATAAAGAGCGTATTCTAACCTTAAATGAACTAAAAATCTGCTATGAAAAAACTCATTTTGATTATATTGAAACCATTGAAACCTTTGCACGATACAATCACGAGTAAAAATGACTTACAATGCCCTTAAAAAGGCCGTTATTGAATTCATGATTGGAGCAAGTATTTTTTATTTTGACCATTATTCAATCTTACTCTCAAGCACTCATTTACATACACTCATTTACATAAAACTAAGGAAGGTTAGGTGAAATTTCAGGGATTGCAGGCTAAATATCGGCGTTTATTTCAGGAAAGTGCTGCCTGGAAATTGCTTCGAGCTGACAACGCGCCAGTCATTTTAGCCTTTATTGCCGATGTATTTTCTGAAGAGAATGAAGTGCCTTTTGGTCGTGCTCGTGTTGTGTTGGATACGGAATTAGAGCGGTGTCGTGAGTTAGGCCTTTGGGAGAGTGAAACAACGGCTGGCAGTTATTTAAATCAGTGGATTCATTCTGGGTGGTTGCGTGAAATGGATGATCAATTGATGAAAACGGATACTTGTGAAGTGGCACTGCGTTTTTGCCAAAGCCTAGATCAAAGAGGGGTTGGTACAACGGCATCGCACCTTAGAATTGTTCAAGAGGCGGTGCGTGACTTTGCTGTTGCAATGAGCACTAATCCTGATGAACGAATTGCATTATTGACGGCTCGACAAGCTGGGATACAGCGAGAAATTGATGCGTTAAATGCGGGGGTTGTGACGGAACTGTCTGAAGCTCAGAAACGAGAGCGCATTCGAGAAATTTATCAATTGGCTTCGGTATTAACGGGAGATTTTCGTCGCGTTGAGGATGAGATTCGTGAGTTGGATCAAGATATTCGTGTGCAGATGATTGAAAGTGGTCAGACGCGTGGGGATATTTTATTATCGGTCATGGAAAAAGAGGCGTTGTTGGCTAATACCGATGCTGGCAGTGCTTTTGAGGGCTTTTTTCAGCTTTTATGTGATGAAAACAGATCCATGGAATTTAGAGATCAATTACGCAATATTTTAAATCAGTCCGTTTCGGAACAGCTAACGCATCAACAGCAACAGTTTTTAGGTCAGTTAATGCGAGAACTTACTCGTGAGAGTGATCGGGTATTTAAAATCAGGCGAAGAACGGAAGAAAGTCTTAGGGCTTATATTGAAAGTGGTGCGGCGTTTGAAAGTCGAGCGGTGGATAAATTATTAAATCAGTTGGAGCGGCTGGCGGTTGATTTTAAAGAGACGGTTCCTGATTTTTCGAGTGAACTTAAAAAAACCGTTACGTTATTATTACCCGTTGGCAACATTCAGATAACTTCGCCAGAAACCATGCGATTAAAAAGCCCTGATGATAAACTGGATACTTCTGGTATTGCAGAAGTGGTTAATTCAAAGATTGCGAGTACGGATATGCTGACATGTCTGGATGCCGTTCAGGTCAAAAAAGTGGCTTATCAAATACGTGATACATTACAGCAAGAAGGTGCGATGACGATTGCTTCTGTTGTGTCAAGGCATCCGTTAAAATCAGGGCTGGAAGAGTTAGTGGCTTATTTACGTGTGGCACAATCGGTGGGTGCAACCACGTTAGGGGATAAAGAAGAAGTGAATATGGTGGATAAACAAGGCATTCGTCTTAAGGCATCGATTCCAAAATATTTGTTAAGTGCAGAGTTGTTCCCCGAGAACATAGACGAGATGGTGATATGAGCAAGAATGAAAAAGAAGAAATGAACCCCGCCTCGGGCGCAACGGATTTATTAGAACGATTACGCCAGGTTCAATCTAATCAAGAACAAGCAAACCAAGCGCAAGAAAATCAAGATTTATCGTCAAATTTTGAGGCCAACATTGAGGCCAATATTGAAGAATATCCAACAGATAACTTATCTGAACCGACGTTGTTAAAACCAACATTGGATTCTGAAAACAGTTCTAAAAATGATTCTAAAAACAACGCTGAAAATAATTCCAATTTTGAACGTGGAAAAATGCCGCCAGAGGCAAGGCGTGTTTTGGTTAATTTGCTTAAGCATGGCGTGATTTTATCGGCTCAAAAAAACACTCTTTTCGAATCCGCTTGTCGGTATCAGTCTGCGATTCGAAACCATCTGGCAGATGTGTATTTAAAGCTCATACTGGATGAAAAGTCAGGAATTGCATTTGTGGCTCAAATGGATGAAAGTGAGCACAATGATCTTGATGCCGTATCGTTAATGACGCGCAGAACACTTTCTCTTTACGATACGCTTGTGTTATTGGTATTACGAAAGCATTACCAAGAAAGAGAAAGCGCAGGAGAACAACGAATTGTCATTGACATTGAACGAATAGAGGCAAATCTTACCCCATTTCTTCCACTTACCAATAGCATGAAATCTGACCAACGAAAATTAAGTTCATCGCTGACTAAAATGGTCGAAAAACATTTGCTGTCAAAAGTCAGGGGCAGTGATGATCGTTTTGAAATTACGCCGATTATTCGTTACATCGTCAATGCGGACTTTTTAGAACAGATGCTAGAAGCGTATCAAGCGCTTGCACACAAATCGGATGTTGATGTTGATCCTGGGAGTCACAGTGAATCGTCTTAATAATACTTTGTTTGACATAGGTCAAATTCGCCTAGCAGAGTTATCTGTTTTTAACTGGGGTTCATTTAATGGCTTGCATACGGCAAAAATTGACCCTAATGGTACATTGGTGACGGGAGATAATGGTTCAGGTAAAACAACCTTTATTGACGGTTTAATGGCATTACTGCTACCTGCAGGCCGAGCAACATTTAATGTGGCTGCGGCTCAGGGAGAGCGGTCGGATAGAACATTGCTTTCCTATATGCGTGGCAGCTTTGGTTCGGCTCATGATGGAAGTCGTACACGGGTAAAAAGTAAACGAGAAGGCGCTGTGGTGAGTGGGCTACGGGTGCTTTATAAAGGTGATGATGGTTCTTGTATTACTCTGGCTGCTATTTTTTGGACAACCCAATCCAGTAATGCGTTATCCGATGTAAAACGTGTTTATGTGGTTGCAAAACGAAACCTTGCACTGAAAGACATTCTCGATTCTTTTGGTGAAGGCAACGCACGTTCTATGAAAAACTGGCTTAGAAATGATCCCGAAATCACCTGTTGTGATGATCGTTTTTCGGACTATCAGACGCTGTACCGAAAGCTTCTTTATATGGATAATAAAAATGCACCCGCCCTGCTTTCCAGAGCATTAGGGCTAAAAAAAATTGATGATCTTACCGAATTAATCAGAGAGTTGGTGTTAGAGCCCAGTACGGTAAAAGACGATGCAAAAAAAGTCGTTGAAGAGTTTTCGGATCTTGTCGCCATTCATAATAATCTTATTGATGCACGAGCGCAAAAAGAGCATTTGATCACCTTACCCAAATTAAAAAAACATTTAGTACGAGCCGAACATGAACTGGCACGTTTTATTAGTGAACGAGATGGGCTGGTTGCTTATTTTGGCGCACAATGTGAACGATTATGGAATAAAAGAATCGCGCGTTTACAGACTGATTTGGACGCATTGTCCCTCGCGATAAAACAAATAACCGAGCAAGAATCGGATGCAAACTTATTGGCTGAACAACGCCATGAAGATTACATTAAAGTGGGTGGTGGCCGTATTGAAGGGCTTAAAAATGAATTGACGCTTGCCACCAGCCAATTGGGTCGCATTGCGACTCGTTCCTCTCGGTATCAGTCAGATGCTCGTAGCCTTGATTTAAATGATCAATTACTTGAAGCTCAATTTATTAAAAATCAGTCGCAGGTAGAAGAAAGACTCAGTGGCATCAAAAATGATAATCATATGGCGCAGGATCAATTTGCAGAGGTGAGCGCGCAATTTTCTCTTTATCAAACACAAGAAAAAAAGATTGAAAAAGAGCTGTTAGAAATCGCGGCGCGTCCAAATTCAAACGTTAATATCAGGTTTCAACAGTTGCGTGATGAACTGGTTGAATCGCTGGGCATAGATCAAGAGAGATGTATTTTTATTGGAGAGCTCATTGATGTTGAAGAGTCACAATCTCAGTGGCAAGGTGCAATTGAACGAGCTTTAGGTGGCTTACGAACCACCTTAGCCGTTCCTGAAGCGTGTTTTTCGATGGTAACCCGTTGGCTTAATGCACGGCATACTGGATTGCATGTTCGTATTCAAGTGGTTCGAGATTATACAGGGCATACAGACTTTAAACAGAATGGCTTTTTAAAAAAGCTTGTTTGGCGCAAACACCCTTATAGAGAGTGGCTTAAAAAACATTTAGCTCGGTTTGATTTACAGTGTGTTTCGTCAACCGACGCATTAGACACCACCCCTTTTTCGATGACTCAGCAGGGATTGGTGCATATGGAAAAAGGTCGATTTGAAAAAAAAGACCAACACAATATTGATGATCGACATTGTTGGCAATTGGGGTTTTCCAACCAATCTCGATTGGCCATGCTAACAAGCGATCAAAAAACATTAAGGCAACAGGTAGCGGAGACCTTACGATCCGTCGAAAAAGCGCGAGATGATTTGGATGCAATAAGAGCACGTGAATCACTTTGGAAAACATTGCAGGAATACCAATGGGATGACATTAATGCACCTTACTGGCAATCAAAAATTGCAAAAATGCAGGAAGAGATTCAAACACTGGAGTTGGCAGGAAGCAATCTTGAAAAAGCCAGACAGCGTTGGGAGCAAGCAAAGCAAACGCTTGCAGAGATTAGAGCAACAAAAGAACAGCGTAAAATTCGTGAAGGTGAGTTAAAAGGTAAATTGGGTGACGCAGAGACGCAACAAAAAATAGCAGCAAACGCAGCAAAACATGGCTTAAACGATATTGTGTGCGCTTTGCTTGATAAACGAATCGGAACCTTGCAAGAGAGTGATCTTGAAAAAGTGTCCTCATTAGAGTATCGCTTTAGACAAACGATTGAAAAATCGCTGGAAAAACGTCGAACAGATAAAAGTCGTTACGAAAGTACCGCCATCGGCATCATGTCCTCATTTCGCCAAAAGTGGGAAGTGATTGCGGCAGACTGGCGTTGTGATATGGCGAGCCTTGATGAATATCTTGAGCATTTACATCAACTTGAAAAAGAAGGGCTTCCAAGTTTGGTAGAGCAATTTACCAAGCGATTAAATAAACATGCAACACAATCATTGGCACGCATTCGGCAACGTCTTGAGTCCGAGCGAGATGATATACTTGAAAGAATTAATACCATTAATCAAGTGTTAACACGAACTGAGTTTCGGTTAGGCTCACACCTTAAGCTTGGTACAAAAATCGAAAAATACCCTCATGTAATCGCGTTTAATCGGCATATTTCCAAAGTGCTCAGTCAGGCAACCAGTGACGATTATGAAACACGCTTTCAACAGTTAAAGCAAGTGATCGAAATATTGGAAAAAGCGTGTAATCCAAGTACCTCCGGTACGTTAGAAAGTATGCGTCTACTTGATCCACGCTATCAAATGTTATTTTATGCAGAAGAGTTAGACGCTAAAACAAATGAAGTTCGTGATGTTTTAGAATCCTCAAGTGGTAAATCGGGAGGAGAAAAAGAGTCGTTTGCCGGCACAATTGTTGCCGCAAGTTTGGCGTATGTTTTAACCCCCGATGGATTTGACCGACCTGTTTACAGTACAGTATTTTTAGATGAAGCATTTTCCAATACCGCAGAAGCCGTGAGCCGTAGAGTACTTCGGGTTTTTAAAGAATTGCATATCCATGTTAATTTAATTACGCCTTATAAAAACCTTAACCTTGCAAGAGAATCTGCTCGTTCATTACTTATTACAGAACGCGACCCAGAAAAACATGAAAGCCATCTTTGTGAAGTGACTTGGGAGGAAGTTGATCGCCAGCTAAAACAAGAACGTGAACAAAAAGCCAACAGAGAGGCAAGCACTCTTGGTATCGAAATAGAAGCCAGTGCAGGGATTGAATAGTGGCTATCAACTCCTCTAATTCCTCCTGGGGGTTATTGCCCTCAGAAATAAGGACATTGATCTTAAAGCGGGAATGGAACAATGAACCCCGTTTGAAAGCACGTCTTTTAAATCGAACTCCCTTCCCAATTCGCATCGGACTCAAACCTCCCACAGGGCGTTCAGCCATTGCAGACATAACGCACTTTCAAGCTTTTATTACGGAATGGCGCTCGTATCCAGTTCAAAAACAAATCTGCTGGGAATCTCGACATTACCGAGCAATTTCAGAACAAAACGTCCCCACCTTTTTTGAGCTTGAAAACCTTAAAGAACTGATTGAATTTGTTGGTAAAGAAGCGCATCAGCGAAGTGAAAAATGGATGGAAAATATGGCGCCAATGCTCTTGATAAGTGAAGCGCTCTATCCCACCTTGGTAAAACATTTGAAAACGATAGAGCAAATGCACTTCTCTGATGCCGAATTACTAAGCCGTTTAATACCGCAGTTATCTTTTCAAATGGGGGTTGGGCAATATTTACGGGCACTACCTTTAGTGGGCGTTGACACCAAATTTTTAGAAACGTATCAAGCATTCATCTCGGATATATTGGATGCATTACACAATGATGCCATTACCGAAAGTGGCGGATTGCTTGAGTGGCTTGGTTGTCTTAAAAACCCCAAAGGGTGGCTGACTATTCGTCCACTTTGTAAAAAGGCCAAAGCAGGTCTTGCTGGCTTTCCTGTTATGCAACTTCATAGCGATGTTTTACGAGAACATGCACTGCCCGCGACCCATATTTTGGTCGTAGAAAATATGCAATCAGGGCTGGGGCTACCTTTTATGAAAGACACCATCGCCGTATTTGGTGGTGGAAAAAACGTAAGCTGGATGGATGCAAACTGGCTTAAATCCAAGCAAGTGGCCTATTGGGGAGACATTGATAGCTGGGGACTAAATATTTTAAGCGATGTTCGAGCCAAACTTAACTCCGTAAAAGCCATTATGATGGACTCAGAAACCATTAAACAGCATGAAGACCGAATGGTTCTTGAACCAAAGCCTTTAGAGTATTTACCTCAATGTTTAACAGAGAGTGAAGCACAACTTTTTTTAGACTTAAAAAATAGACATTATGTCAACACAAGACTAGAGCAAGAAAGGCTGTCACCAGACTATATACACAATAAATTAAATGCTTGGTTGTTATCTTGAGTTTTAGATAGAAATGAATTTAGGTACGAGATAGGGTTGCTATTCCAAGGCTTCACAAATGTGAAGCCTTATAAGAAACGTTATAAAAGGTCTCTTATAGAAAAGATTAATCGTTATTATGAAGTGCGATGTTTAGACCGCTCCATAAAGAGCCGTCTGTTACGATGGCTTCAACCGCACCAGTTTGGCTATGACGTCTGAAGAGTAATTTAGACGCGCCTGATAGCTCACGAGCTGACACGATTGAGCCATCGGGCATTTTTATTTTTGTTCCTGCCGTTAAATAGAGGCCGGATTCGACAATGCAATCATCGCCTAAAGAGATACCCAGTCCTGCATTTGCACCCAATAGATTTCTTTTGCCCATTGAGATGACTTGTTTTCCACCACCTGAAAGGGTTCCCATAATGGAGGCTCCGCCACCGATGTCGGAGTTTTCGCCCACGACCACACTGGCACTGATACGGCCTTCGACCATTGAGTTACCTAGCGTTCCTGCGTTAAAGTTTACAAAGCCTTCGTGCATAATGGTTGTGCCGGGGGCTAAATGTGCGCCAAGTCTGACACGGTCGGCATTGCCAATACGAACGCCTTCTGGAATAACGTAGTCGGTCATGCGAGGGAATTTATCAATACACGTTACATTAAATTGGTGTACTTCATTTGCAATCGCTTCTCGTAAACTTTCAACTTCGGCAGGTAGGACGGGGCCAGCGGTTGTCCAGGCCACGTTATTGAGTAAGCCAAAAACACCGTCTAAATTAATTTCATTCGGCTTAACGGCACACTCTGACAATAGGTGAAGGCGAAGGTAAGCGTCTTCCGCTGAGGTTGGTGCATCATCAACCGAAGCGATTTCAATGGTAACAAAATCGCTTTTAATCAAACCGGCTTGTAAAGCCAGGCAGTTACGAGCGATTTCTTTATTTGAGCGCGGAAACCACACATCTAAAGTAACGCCAGTTTTTGTATCGCTATAGCGGTGTCCAATTCGTTTGATTGTCATCATGTTTTTTCTCTTAAAAGTAAAAATAAAAAATAAAGTTGAACGAATTATACCTTCTAAAGTATTAATTTACAGCCTATACTATTTTCTCTTAGGAGCCTGTATGAGAATGACTTTCTCTCGTTACGACTCTCCCTCTCAATCAACCTTCTGGCAAATAGAAAATAACAAAATAGGACAATACGATGATTTTATACGGTATACCCAATTGCGATACGGTACGTAAAGCACGAAAATTTTTAGAGAACCATCAAACCCCTTACCAGTTTCACGATTTCAAAAAAGACGGTATCTCTCTTGAACGATTGCAAACATGGCTTGCACAACACCCCATAACCACCCTGGTCAATAAGCGCAGTGTCAGTTGGCGACAACTTAATGAGGCGCAAAAAGAGGCGCTTATTTCTCATAATGATTTGTCTATTTTAATGACGCACCCCACGCTTATTAAGCGCCCTATTTTGCAAATAGAGGGGACAAAAAATTCAACTATTATCGTAGGACTTAAAGAAATCGAAAAATTGGAATAGTAACCTTATTTCGTATTCTCCATCTGGGAATTCGGGAAAATTATTTAAGGTTCAATTGTTTACGAAGTGCGAAACCAACCAGTATTCCTAACAAAATCCCTGCTAAATTCACTAAAAACCCCAACCATTGCGCATCACGATTTACGTACGGTTGAAGCAATTCAATCGCCCCATTAAAAAAGAGTAATAAAAATACCCAATACTTAGTGGCGTGTCAACGCTATTATCAATGATGCACACACCATAAAACAAATTAAAGCCAACACCTATGCCACTGGAAAGATTAGCCTGTTGTAAACGACAGGCTCCTAGATTTTATACTTGTTAGCCTTTATACTTATTGATATGAAAAATATACATATAAAAATGTTAATATAAAATCAGTAAACACTAACCACAACTCCCATAAAAATAATAAAAAGGATATTTTATGACTCGTGCTTCCAATTTACATCACTGGAATTTTTTACGCTTAGGCGGTTTCGATCAAGTTCAACTACAAGACGGACAAGATTTAATCGCACTCAGTCAGCTTGATCAAAAACTTTGGGCGGCTTTAAGTTGTCCAACACGTGGTATCGAATTTGATGAAAAAACACTGGATCTTATTGATTCCGATAAAGATGGGCATGTTCGGGCACCAGAAGTGATTGCAGCAGTTGAGTGGGCCGTTTCTGTTTTAAATAATCCAGATGACCTTCTTAATAAGACAACTGAACTTCCATTATCTGCAATTAATACTTCTACAGAAGAAGGACAAGCACTCTTTGAAAGTGCCAAGCAAATATTAAATAATCTTGGCAAAGCCGATGCAACCAGCATTACAGTAGAAGACAGCTCCAATATTGAAAAAATATTTGCTGGAACCATATTTAATGGTGATGGCATCATCTCAGTTGCGGCCACGCCAAATGAAACGTTGCAATCCATTATTCAAAATATTATTGATTGCATGGGAGCGGAAAAAGATTTCAGCGGTGATGAAGGTGTTTCACAAGAAAAGGTAGATCAATTCTTTAAATCGGCGAAAGCATTCTCCGACTGGTGGGCAGTTGCTAAAAAAGACGCTGAAAATATATTACCTTTTGGTGATAAAACCGTCATTGCAGCCAATACCTTTGAAAAAATTCGAAAAAAGGTTGACGATTATTTCACCCGAAGTCAGTTAGCACAATTTGATCCCACTTCCACAGCCCCTTTAAACCCCCCTCAATCCAAATATGAATCCTTAGCCGAAATTGATATAGAATCTTCAATGGAGCAAATAACCCAGCTTCCTCTCGCGCATATTACAGAGAATAATCCACTGCCATTAAAGGAAGGTATAAACCCTGCCTGGATAGATACGGTAAACCAATTAAATAATGAAATCATTATCCCTTTATTTGGTGAAAAACCACACTTGAACTTAGCAGAATGGCAAACGATCAGCCAAAAATTTTCAGCTTATCGCGCTTGGGAAAAAGATAAACAAGGTGAAGAAGTCGAATCTCTAGGGCTTGAACAGGTTGAAAAAATTTTAAGCAACAACGCTCAAGAACGCATTACACAATTAATTGATCAGGATAATGAACTTAAATCAGAATCTGACGCCATTGCTTCTGTAGATAAATTAACGCGCTATCATCGAGATCTAGGTACGTTATTGCGCAACTATGTCTCTTTTTCTGATTTTTACAGCCCAGATAAAAAAGCTATTTTTCAGGCCGGTACGCTTTATCTTGATGGCCGTAGTTGTGATTTATGTGTTTATGTAACAGACATAACCAAACACAGCAAACTTGCTCTACTTAGTCGAGCTTACATTGCCTACTGTGAATGTTCACGCCCAGGTTCTGATGAAAAAATGACTATTGCCGCCGCCTTTACAGATGGTGACTCAGATCATTTAATGGTTGGACGAAATGGTATTTTTTATGATCGGGATAATAAAGACTGGGATGCAACCATTGTAAAAATTATTGAACAACCCATCAGTATTCGTCAAGCTTTTTGGGCTCCCTATAAACGTGTTGCTAAAATGATTGGATCTCAAATCGAAAAAATGGCTTCTTCACGCGATAAAGCCATTGATGCAAAAGCCAATACAGGTGTTGCTAATGCCAACAAAACAGCAAGCGCATTTGATATTGGAAAATTTGCGGGGATTTTTGCCGCAATCGGATTAGCTCTTGGTGCCATTGCCGCCGCATTAGCCTCAGTATTATCAGGTTTTTTGACTCTCGCATGGTGGCAAATGCCTTTAGCCATTATTGGCGTTATGTTATTAATTTCATGCCCATCCATGTTACTTGCATGGTTAAAATTAAGACAAAGAAATCTGGCTCCCGTACTGGATGCCAATGGCTGGGCCGTCAATACACGCGCAAAATTAAACATTCCATTCGGAAAATCACTTACAAAAGTGGCTGAGCTTCCAGAAGGCGCAAAACGTAAAATGAAAGACCCATTTGCAGAGAAAAAACGACCTTGGAAAACCTGGATTATCATTTTCGCATTACTGGGTGGTACAAGCACTGTATTATGGAAAAACGGTGTACTTCAAGAGTGGTTAAAACCAATTGCACCATGGATAACAACCTTTGAATCATCTGAAAAAGCAGAAGAAGTTGAAATTAAAGCACCAGAAGCAAATGCCGAAGGAGTTAAAACAGAGGAGAAGAATGTAACGGTTGAAAGCTCTGATAAATCTTCAAGCATTCAACCCTAATGCTGAAACGGCTCAGATTACCCCTGAAAAGAATCCGTTCAAGGGGTAAGTCAAGGGTAAGCTAAATCCCTAATCCTCAGATAGAGAACCGTTTATAGCGCAATCCCTTGATGCGTCTAGGAACCTGTCCAAGAACTAAAAGTCGACTGCAAATCCCATAAACATGATAAGCTCACCTTATAACGTTTCTGTGATTTTCGTTACGATTCTAGTTCTTGGACAGCCTCAGCCTCCTAGTGAATTGCTTATGAATTGCTTAAAATAAATTTTCTTCCACTTCTGCCACGGCCAATGAGATAAATACCCCCAAGGTTTTATCGTATCCTGGCCATTGGCTAGCGACATTTTTCATAAAGGGATCGGCCATGATTTTGGGTTTCATTTCAAAATCAGATAAGCCCTCTTCGTAATAAACCTCGGCATTATTATAGATGGCTTCGCAGAAGGCTTGCATGTCTTGGCATATTTTGACGTTATCGTGTACGCCATGCCCGACGATATAGTGATCGCAATGTAACGCTTGGGATTTTTTCATCGCATCAATGGTGCCAACAAATGAACCATCCGCCATATTCGCAACACGACGCATTGCGGTATCCCCCATAAAGACGACTTTATCTTCGACCACTTCAATGATTAAATCGGATTCGGTATGGGCAACACCAAACTGGTGGATTTTTAGGGTCTTATCTCCCACCTTAATCGTCTCTCCCCCTTTAAACGTTTTATTGGGCAAAGTAACAACCGTTCCTGTAATGGCATTATTGGAGCTACGCTGCATAAAACCATACCAAAAATCCCCGCCATCGGATTTGATTTTTTCAATCGTGGTGGGATGTGCATAAATAGGAACATCGGGATAGGCCGAAACAAAGGCGTGATTGCCTAAAAAATGGTCGCCATGATAGTGGGTGTTTATCACCATCACAACGGGCTTATCGGTTACGGTTTTGATTTGACGCAACACCATCTCGCCAATTTGTACCGAACTGCCGGTATCAATCACGACTACCCCTTCACTGGTCACGATAAAACCGGGGTTATTAAAAAAGGCATGGTTTTCAGGCGTGGGTTCAGGGTCTTTTGCCAAAATGTAGTAACAACTGTCAGTAACTTTAGTCACAGGAACATCATACATAGGATCGGCTTTAATCATCATGGCATCACTGGCGTACAGTGGTTTTAGTGCCGACATTCCAACTAATCCAACGGATGCGCCCAAAGCTGTTTTTAATAATTCACGTCGCTTCACTTCTTTACTCCTTAACCAAACACTGAAGGAGCCTCTAAAGAACCCCTTGAACGATTTTAAAAATAGTGATTTGATTCTAACACCCAAGCCTATTTAATTAAACCCTTATATTATTTATGCAATTCCCATACTATTTTGTGACTTTTTTAACACTCATCCAATCTAAATAAGGCTAAAATAGCCTCCATAAAAAACTTAGATGAGAGCGTTAAAATCATGGACATTTTAAAAACCTATCTTGATATCACTGTATTTGGCCTACTAGGTCTAATGGGGTTTATTGCTTTGTGGATTACGCTTGAAAGATTGTTTTTTTATAAAAACTTACAAATACAACAATTTAGCCACCACGAACACCTCAATATTGCACTGACTAAAAACTTAACCACTCTGGCGACCATTGGGGCAAATGCACCCTATGTTGGGCTATTAGGAACGGTTGTTGGTATTTTAATTACCTTTTACGAACTAGGACAAGACCATAATTTAGATACGGGCGCCATTATGACGGGGTTGGCATTGGCTCTCAAGGCCACTGCCGCAGGCATTGCGGTGGCGATTCCTTGTATTATGGCGTATAACGGACTCAATCGAAAAGTAGATGTGTTTAATGCCCTTTATCGAGCCGATCAACCTAACGCGTCATCGCAAAAATAATTTGAGATTTTATGAAACGTTTTGATAACATCAATGTCATTCCACTCATTGACGTGATACTGGTCTTGCTGGCAATTGTCTTAATGACGGCCAGTTTTATTGTCAAAGACAGCTTAAATATTGAGTTGCCAGACACACAAAGCACGCAAAGTTATGTACCTGAACAAGATGTTACCCCCGTCTATTTTCACATTGATCACAATAACCAACTTTATATTGATGAAGCCCCACAAACCCAAGCGTTTGCACACCAGTTTATTAAACAGCTCACGCCCGAACAGAGCATTGTCATTCAGGTGGATAAAAAAGCAGAATTTGGCCAGTTTGTACAACTCATTGATGCGCTCAAACAACAGCAATTAGACAAGCTCACTATTTTAACCAAAGCGCGTGAATCGTAATAAGATGAGTCGATTTACGCCCGCTAAAAAGTCCTTTTTTATTGCCTTTGTGCTCTATGCTTTTCTGTTACTGATTGGCTATGCTTTGTACAGCCACACGCCCGCTAAAAAAGAGTTACCTGATCTCACCGAAGTTCCGATTACACTTTCCATGTTTCAAACCGCAGCCCCCAAGGTGGTTAAAATAGAACAGCCCGAACCAATTAAAGCTGTTGAACCTCCCCCACCATCGCCCATTGAAAAACGCCCTCCTCCGGTTAAAACCCCTATAAAACCGCCCATTAACAAACCCATTGAACCCATTACCACGCCTCCCGTAAATATCGAGCCTAAAATTACGCCGACCAGAACACCCATTAAAAATTCTTCCCCCCCCCCTAAAGCAAGTGCCGAGCCTGTCATTGAAGAGCAACCCAAAATTCTTCCCCCCCCTACTCCTGTCACTCAATCAACCGTAAAACCCACAACAGAGCCTTTAAAAGAGCCTTACGTTCCCTCCGTTTCTGCCGATCAAACTGCGGAAGCAGAAGAGCACTATTTAAGCGAACTCAATGCCATCGTTGCCCAACACGCTAATAACAGCTATCCAAAGCGAGCAAAGCGCCGTAATTGGCAGGGAGAGGTATTCATTCAATTTACACTGCAACCCAATGGGCGCATCACTCAATTAAGCATTGTTGAATCTTCTGGTCGACAATTATTAGACAACGCGGCGTTGCAGATATTTCAAGTCAAAATGAATCAACAATTTAAACCTTTTCCAAAAGAAATTACGCGTACAAAATGGCGAATTAAAGTGCCAGTCAGTTACAACTTACGCTAATCCGATAGATTCTTATGTAATTTTGATACACTATGCGCAATGAATCATTGTCGCCATAGGAACACCTTATGAATTTTACTGTCCCCACTCAAAGCATTGAAGAGACCAAAGCCGATTTAGTCAAACGGTTTACCCATTTTGAGAATCCAAAAGACCGCTATAAATACCTAATTGATATGGGCAAACAACTGCAAAATTTAGACGAGTCGTTTCAAACGGATGAAAACCGTATTCATGGCTGTCAATCGCAGGTGTGGATTCATATTGAAGAGAAAGACGGCAGGCTGTTTATACAAGCCAAGAGTGATGCAGCAATTGTATCAGGCTTAATTGCCCTATTGCTTAGAGTTTACAATGGTCGAACACCAGAAGAGATTACAACCACTCCATTAGATTTTTTAGGAAAGATTGGCTTGCTACAACAACTGTCCCCCAATCGCTCTACGGGACTGTACCACATGATTAAGCGTATTCAATCGGAAGGAAAAAAGCGATTGTAATGGTGTAATAAGGGAGTACACCACAATCTCTTTTTTTTAGACCAGTACAATTATAACGTCGCAACAACTTGCTCTGATAATGGAATTTTTACTTTTTTACCCACATACAATTCATTGGCATTTTTAATGTTATTTAATTTCTTTAACGCCTTGGTACTCACCTGATGATTTTCGGCAATTTGCGATAACGTATCGCCGCGTTGTACCTTATAATGCACATATAAGGTTTCGCCCCAACGTGGTTTTTGTGCATTATTTTTAACAAATTTAGTTAAGCCCCCTACAATAGCAGAAGCCATTTTACGTTGAAATCGCTTACTCTTTAAATTACGCGCTTCATGCGGGTTTGAAATAAATGCGGTTTCAATTAATAATGAAGGCATGTCAATTGATTTTAACACCGCAAAACCAGCTGATTGTACAGAATGTTTATGCATTTTAACCTTTTTTTGCATCTCTCCTAACACCGTTTTAGCCAGCTTTCGACTGCTTCGGATATTGGCCTCTCGAGTTAAATCACTCAAAGCAAATGCGACATCATCCTCTCGTCCCTTTAGTTTTACACTTTGTAAAGAAGCATTTTCACTTTTAGCCAATAGGCGTGCCATCACACTGCTTGCACCACCTTGTGACAAAACATACACGGATCCCCCACGTACCGAGTGGTCATGAAAGGCATCTGCATGAATGGAGATAAAAATATCCGCATTTTTCTTTTTTGCAATTTCAATACGCTTTTTTAATGGTATAAAAATATCTTTATCCCGTGTTAACACGGCACGCATTCCGGGTTGACGATCAATTAAACGCTTCAACTCTTTTGCCATGCTTAACGTCACTTGTTTCTCTTGAATTTTATTATAACCCGTAGCCCCCATATCCTTACCACCATGTCCTGCATCAATGGCCACCACTAATGCTTTAGGCTTTGTCAATACCGCACTGTCTTTATTGAGCAACGATTTTGTTGCATCATTTACTTTTAAGCCTTTTTTAGCGTTTTTTTGTACTGTTTTTTTGGTTATTGATGTGGTTGCTGATGCTAACTTTATTTGAGATTTTTTGCTGTTTGATTTTTTAGTAAGAACACTTTTTTTAGCCACTGAGGTGCGTTTTTCAGCGTTTTTTTGAAGCTCTTGTAAATCGACAACTAAACGTTCAAATCCAGCCTTATTTTTAGGTAAAATAAAGACGTTATGACTTCCGTGTTTATGTAAATCCAGCACAATTCGTATCCGTTTTTTATTATTAGACACCCTCACTTTAAACAATCGACTGTCTGTTATAAATTTATTTTTAAACGATAATTGATTTTTTGTTTTATAAAAATCAACCACTAAACGTGAAGGATTACTTAATTGAGAAACCTTATAGGTATTTAAACCTTTTAAATCGAACACCACTCGTGTTTTATCCTCCTGCTGTCCAATCCGCATTTTCGATAATTCAGATTTGGCCATCAAATTAGATGCCCACGTTAATAACAAAAACATCATCACTAAAATAATGATATTTTGCATTGAACCTAACCCAATTGAATTTATTTTATGTTTCATAACGTTAACCTATTCACTCATCCCTGTTAAACTGAGTTATAACAAATACTATGCCAACTCATAATGTCATTTTCCTGACATTTCATCATTAAGACCTTTGCACGATACAGACGCGAAACGAAGAACTCGACACTCGCAGGGGTAGTCGAGAAAAAAATGAATTCATATTTTATGTTTCATTTTTACTCGTGATTGTATCGTGCAAAGGTCTTATTTTATTTAGTTCTCAACGTGCTTCATGATATATTCCAAAATTTTCTCCCCCCCCTTTGATGTCGCTGAAATAGCTATTGAACGCGCATCAAAATGAATAACAGACGTTGTTTTAGAATGTTTTATTGCACTCTCTTTTTGTTCATCATACAAAAATTCAATGACGATGTCTGAACCAGGAAAGATCCCCTCTCCTTTTTGTGGCCACTCAACTAACGCGACAAACGGCTCCGTTAATAAATCACGAATGGCCAAATACTCTAACTCTTCTGGATCACTTAAACGATATAAGTCAAAATGATGTATGATCATTGCTTCTGTTGAATAACTTTCAACAATGGTATAAGTGGGGCTTTTTACTTTTTGCAAAGGTAAAAAAAATTGAATAAAAGCACGTGAAAAAAAAGATTTTCCTGCACCCAAATCCCCCTGTAAATAGACAATTAAGTTCCGCTGTTCAGTCATATTTTTGTAATAAGACTGAGCCATAATTTGTGCAAATAGCTTTGTTTTCGACTCGTTTTCTAACGTATAATACTGCCTATTCATGGCTTTCCATACCTAAAACATACACACGCTCTACCCATTTTAAGAAACATCATTTAGAACAGTACAGAGCTTAATTTGAACCCACTTACTAACCTTAATAAAAGCAAATTATACACTTTTATCTTTAAGTTGCTAATATAACTAAACAATTAATAGACCTTTATTTGCAGGAATGAGCTGAATAGTTACTCAATATTGTCTTCCAATCCTTACAATTACTTAATTTAAAAAAAATGACTGAAACGACCATAGAACTTATTCAAAATATCAAACATTGGGGGAAATCACTTGGCTTTGCAGATGTTGGAATCACTAATACTGATCTGTCTAGCTACGAAGCAGAGTATTTAGACTGGATTAAAAGAAATTACCACGGTGAGATGGAGTATATGAAGCGCCATGGCACTAAACGTACTCGCCCTCATGAACTTGAGCCTAATACCCAAAGCATTATCAGCGTCCGCTTAAATTATTTGGATTTAAATGCCGAGTCTCCTTTTGAACAGCTACACAACGATCAACAAGCCTATATTTCACGTTATGCACTTGGTAAAGACTATCACAAATTGCTGCGTAAACGACTGCAAGCCTTAACCAATCAAATTTCAAAAGAGGTTTCCGATTTTCAATACCGAGCCTTTACCGACAGTGCACCAGTATTAGAGCGCCCTATCGCTGAAAAAGCGGGACTCGGCTTTACGGGTAAAAATAGTTTAATCATTCATCCTAAAGCAGGTTCTTGGTTTTTTTTAGGAGAGCTTTACACCAATCTAAGTTTACCCACAGACCCCCCTTTTACCAAACAAGGCTGTGGCCCTTGTACAGCGTGCATTCAAGAGTGTCCAACCAACGCCATTATTGGCAACGGTGTGGTAGACGCAAGACGTTGTATCTCCTATCTTACCATTGAATTTAAAGGCAGTATTCCACAAGAACTTCGCCCATTAATGGGAAATCGAATTTACGGTTGCGATGATTGCCAATTAGTTTGTCCTTGGAACAAGTTTACCCAAAACACTCAAGAACAGGCCTTTAAGGCTCAAGCTTATGCTAAAAACAGACTGGATAATGTCAGTTTATTATCTCTATGGCAATGGGATGAAAATCAGTTTTTAAAAAAACTCGAAGGTTCTCCCATTCGTCGTATCGGTTATCATCAATGGATTCGAAATCTCGCCATTGCCATTGGTAATAGCCAAACGATCCCTTTACATTCAGCACTGGAAGCGTTAAAAACTAAATTACATTGTCTAAATAACCTAGTTGATGAACATATTTTTTGGGCGATTCAACAGCTCAAAAAAAACCACCTTTCTCAAGAACTTTCCTCACCTGATTCGCAAAAAAACAATAAAACTACGACAAACCAACACTCTATACAAACCCCTTTTATTGCGTCAAAATATTACCTGCCTAAAAATTAAGACCATAAAAATCATCGTTTTTCACATAATGAACGCTAGGAGGCTGTCCTAGAATGAAAGTCGTCACGAGGGAAAGTCATTTTGTGGCAGGTTTTGTGTACATTTAAGGCGTTTAGTCACTCTAAACAACGAAAATTTACATAAAAGATGACCAAAATGGATTTTCCGCAGTAGATTTCTCATTCTCGGACAGCCTCCTAGAAACCTGTCTGAGAATGAAAAATAGACTGCAAAAAATTCATTATAACCCTCATTCTCAGACAGGCTCCCGGGAGAAAGTAAGATGACACGCACAACTAAAATACTCGTATCCATTGCCATTCTAGCTTTAGTGACCATTCTTTTAAATACCGCACAATATACAAGGCCATATGCCCCTTCGGTGCAATTTAGTAAACAACTATTCTTAACGGAATACAGCAACACACAAGAACCTATTTACCCGATTCCAGACTCCCTAACACTCAATCCACTTAAAGTACGTTTAGGAGAAAAGCTTTTTCATGATGTAAACCTGTCAAAAAATAACACTTTATCTTGCGCTTCTTGTCACGATTTACACAAAGGAGGCACGGATAACTTAGAGCTCCCCGTCACCGCAATACAACAAAGAGCTAAAAACCCATCGCAACATTTATTCAATACCCCCTCCGTATTTAATGCCACGTTTAACTTTGTTCAAACTTGGGAAGGTCAAGTAAAAACACTAGAACAGCACATAGCAATTCCTTTATTTAATGATTTTGAGATGGGCAATGAAAATTGGAACCAAATTCTAGATTATTTAAACAAAATTCCAGAATATACATTACTTTTTAGCCAACTCTATCCAGTGCCGATTTCAGGCGAAGCCGTTACCGATGCCATTGCCGAGTTTGAGCACTCTTTAATCACCCCTAACTCTCGATTTGACCGTTATTTAAAGGGAGATCGACATGCACTCACGGCACACGAGCTAGATGGCTACCAACTGTTTAAAGAACGCGGTTGTTCGACTTGTCATCATGGCGTCAACATCGGCAGTAGCATGTTTCAAAAATCTGGCGTTTTTAAACCCATGTTTGTTACAAATAACAACCATTCACAAGAAGATCAAAAACTGCTTAAAGTTCCTTCTTTAAGAAATATTGCTTTAACCGCTCCTTATTTTCATGATGGCTCAGTAGACAACCTAGAAGAAGCCATTGACATAATGGCCAAACATCAACTTGGCATTAGTTTATCGTCTATTGAAAACGATAAAATACACGCATTTTTAAACACCTTAACAGGACTGTATAAAGGAAAACCATTATAAATATGGCTTATTTATTTTCAATATTTTCTATGCGCATTGCAGGCTATAATCAATGGGGAATTATTGCGATTAGCCTGATTTTTATCCTATTTTTATTTCAAAAAACCTTTAACCCTATCATTGATCAACGTAGTGATATTCTGGCTAAAAATTTTTTAATAACCGAACTACAGTACGCTACCTTAAAAAGTCTTTCCAAAAGCCAACTTAAAGATAACTACTCTTTTGATAGATTAAACGCTCAGATTAGTCATTTAAATACGACCTTGGTCGTGCTCAAAAATAATTCAGCGGTTCAAGCCATTCCTAAATTAAAGGGTAAGCTAACCCACTTAATCAATAGCGTCGAAAAGCAAAATACTTTAATTGAAGAGTTTAAAACTCATTACTCTGTGCTACAGAACTCTTTACAATTTTTCCCCTATGCTTTCGATGAATGTCGTCAATCGTTTTTAATGACACCATATGGCTATAAAGCCAATAATCATAATAAACGCCTACTCCAACTAAAAAACACCTTGGTTTCAGGGCTGATGACCATGCAAGATGCAACACCTAAGCACTTAACACAGTTAACAGAACAACTAGACAACTTAAAAAAACAAGATAACCTTTCCTCAAACTGTCTCAATTTTATTGACCATGGCCATTTAATTGCAAAGTACACCTTTGCAAAACATCAAATTCTTAATCAACTTTATGCGTTAAAAGTGAATGAAAAAATTCATGATTTTTACAGTCAGTTAGAACAAACTACCTCTGTAATTATTACCAAAAATCAAACCTATTATTTCATAATTTTGATTTTTGCCATTTTTTTATTGATTTATATTGGCTTAACATTAACGAATTTATTTCGTTCCAATCAACAGTTAAAACAAACGTTAAAAGAGTTGTCTGAACAGCAAACACTCTTTGAGGCACTAATCAAAGCCAGTTCTGCCATTACACAATCCAAAGATAAAAACAGCCTTTACCAAAAAATTTGTAATATCGCCACACAAGAGGCTCTCTTTGAAAGTTGCTGGATTGGTAAAGTTATGCCAAACAAAACGTTGATACCTGTTGCCTATGCAGGAGAGGGAAAGCAAATATTTAAAAATTTGATTGTGCCATTAAATAACACCAAACAAAAAAATAACGGAACCATTTTAGAGTGCTATTTACAAAAAAAACCTATTATTACCAACCATTATCAAGAAAGAATGATAAATACACAGTGGGCAAATGCCATTCAAAAATTCAATATTCAAGGCAATGCAGCGCTGCCTATTCTTGTAGAAGAGAACGTGGTTTCCATATTAGTCGTCTACACTCGAAAACCATATTTTTTTACCAAAGAAAATAATGAGTTTTTACATCAATTAGTACATGATATTTCAATCACTTTAGAGCGTTTTAAAGCGGTTGAAGAACAAAATATACACCAACAAAATCTCGCCATATCTTCAATGGCTTTTGAAAGCCATGAAGCCATCATGATTACCGATGAAAACACCAAAATCATCCGCAGTAATCAAGCTTTCACCAAACTAACAGGTTACTCTCAACAAGAGATATTAGGAAAATCTCCCAGTATTTTAAAATCAGGACTGCACGCTGATGCCTTTTACAGCACCTTATGGACAACTATTTTTAAGACAGGTGAATGGCAAGGTGAAATATGGAATCGTAAAAAAGATGGAACGCTTTATCCATGTTGGCAAAGTATTAGTGCAGTATTAAATGCTGATGGCAATGTCAGTCATTACATTTCTCATGCTCTAGACTTAACCAAAGACAAAGAATCACAGCGTCAAATTAACCATCTTAATTACCATGATAAACTCACTAATTTACCTAATCGCAGCTTATTAATTGACCGCCTTAAGCACGCATTATCACAAGTAAACCAACGCAATTACAATGTACTATTTTTAATTAATATTAACCGTTTTAAACTCTTTAATGACTCGCTTGGTCACTCGGCAGGAGATGAGCTTTTAATTAAAATAGCACAACGACTACAAACAATAATTTTCCATAACACGACGAACTTAACCGTTGCACGTATTGGAAATGATGAGTTTACCCTTTCTTGCCTTACTCAAACAGATAATGCCAACAAGGCACTTCAAAAAGCTGAAAATATCGCACAAACAATTCAAAAAAAATTAAACGAAAACTTTACTATTCAAGGGCAAATGGCCATTGTTGATACCAGTATAGGTGCAACACTGTTTACCCCTTGCAATCAAACAGCAGAAGTCCTGTTGCAAGAAGCCAATACGGCACTCTATCAAGCCAAAAACATAGCCAAACAAACGGCACAAAGTACCATTAAATTTTATGAAGAGACCATGAAACAGCAGGATCAGCATCGCTTAAAACTCGAAAACCAACTACGAACGGCTCTAACAAATCAAGAATTCAAATTACAATACCAACCACAAATTGATATTAAATCCAATCAAATTATAGGGGTAGAAACTTTGGTTCGCTGGCAAAAACAAGATGGTACGCTGATAGCCCCTTTTCAATTTATTCCAGCGCTGGAAGAGAGTGGCCTAATCATTCCTGTTGGCATGTGGATTATCAAAGAAGCTATTTTTCAAGCACAATTTTTACATAAAATGTTGCCAAATCTCACCATGTCTATTAATTTATCTGCCATTCAATTTAATGATAAAAATCTTATAACAAATGTTCAACAACTACTCAAAAAATCACAGTACCCTGCTCAACTTCTTGAATTTGAAGTCACAGAAAGCTTATTGATGTCAGACATTGAAGAAACCATTAAAAAACTCAATGCCTTTGCAGACTTGGGCATTAAAATTGCCATTGATGATTTTGGAACAGGTTACTCTTCACTGGCCTATTTAAAACGTTTTCCAGTCAGTAAACTTAAAATAGACAAAGCCTTTATTGATGAAATCACTCATCATGACAGCAGTGATCCAGCCATTGTCCAAGCCACCATTCAAATGGCACATGCACTCAATATCACGACCATCGCCGAAGGCGTGGAAGAGCAAAGTCAGCTGGATTTATTAAATACGATGGGCTGCAATGAAATTCAAGGTTATTTTTTCTCTAAACCTTTACCACCCAAAGAGTTACAACAATTTATACAAGATCGTAATACAAATTTTACCGTAAGCACTCCTTAAGAAAACTTAAACCAGCACTGCACAAATCAAAGTTGCTATTTCAGGCTCGTAACTTGTGTCATGACACTTGTAAACTTACCTTTTTTGCCTTGTTCTGATCCTTTTCATAGGCCACCTGAATAATGGCCTCTCTAAATTCTAAGCATAAAACTCTAAAAAACAGTAAAATTACCAATATTATTACTAAGTATTTATTACAGTCGGCCGTTAACCTTTATACAAAACAAGTAATTTATACATATTGAGACGTTTGCACGATGCAATCGCGAAAAAAATAAACGGATTTTTTTTTAATTGAGACTGAAATTGCAGGGAATACGCGCTACAAGATGAATTGAGTTGGCTCAAGAGAGGGTACTCTGGAGTATTCACACAATTTTTAACGAAAATCAGGCGTATTTTACCCTTTTTTATCCGTGCATCCTTTCGTGCAAAGGTCTCTATATTACGTTTTAATTTTAATGCCCTTTAAAGAAGCTCTAAGTTAAGAGGTGAGTGTATGTTTATTGTGTATAGCCCAGAAGGACAAAGCTTTATTGGAGCACCCAAAGCAACAACGCCTCCCTTAAAAGTGGATCCGTTAAAGCGAAGTAGTCCGATAAAAGATGATGTAAAGGAGGGATTTAATTTGAATGAAAATATAGATTTAAGAGCATCAAATAACACTGCTGTTCACGCTTATAAAGCAACAAAAGCAACACAAAAACATCCTACACGCCGTGTGGTTGTTAAAGTCGCTGAAATTATGAGTTCGCCTGTTAAAGTCATTTTAAATGAAAGCAGTATTGAAGAAGCTTGGTTATTAATGCAGGAACATCAAATTCAACATTTACCTGTAACAAATTTAGAAGGTTTGATTGGTATTTGCTCACAAAGAGACGTGCTAAACCGAATCATTGTAAACAAAGAAGGAAAACTTGAAGGTGCAAAACGTGAAATGGTGGCTGATGTCATGCACACCCGTGTTATCACCACAACAGCAGACACCGATATTCGTCATGTAGCAAACATGCTCACTCAACATGACATTGGTGCTTTGGTGATTATGGATGATTTTCAGCAACCCGTAGGAATTGTAACGCGAGGCGATATTATTAAGCGCTTCGCAAACGAACCACCACTTAAGCTGTATATATAACTCTGCATACAGTCCTGATTTTCAGATAAAAATGCGGATTAGTAAGGTGCAAAAAATGTATTTTCTAGTATTTTGGGTATATAATGCTACTCCCTAAATTTTAGTACAGAAAATTCAACATTATGGCACAAACATTTATATTAAAAACCTTATTGGATTTTGCATCTGCCCACAGCCTACGAAACTACCCTGGTGACTGTGCAAAACTGCATGGCCATAACTGGAAAATTGAAGTACAAGTGGCTGGTTCCACATTGAATGAAGTCGGCATGGTCATTGACTTTAAAGAGATTAAACGCCAAACCAAAAAAGTCATTAAAGCATTGGATCATACGTACTTAAACGATCACCCACACTTTAAAGAGACTAATCCCACCGCTGAAAATATTGCTGTATATTTATTTCGTGAAATTAAATCGCGCATAAACAGTGATGAAGTTAAAATGCACAGTATTACGGTGTGGGAAAATGACCGTAACTGCGTTACTTATTCTGAATAATAAAATCACATAAACGCTGTATAACCCTGCACAGTCCTGCTAAAATTATTGACCACATTCACAAGTCAATGAGCTAATTTTAAATGACCTCTCTCTCTCTTACCCAGCTTCTTATTTTCAGCGGACTTTTAGGGCTTATTTTTGGAAGTTTTATCTCCATGCTTAGCTGGCGATTACCTCGCATTATGGAACATGATGGCACAAAGCAATTAAAAATCATTAGCATGGGAGGATCAAAATGCCCGCAATGTGACAGTGAATTACCATGGTATCGACTCATTCCCTTATTTAGCTGGCTTATAAGCCGAGGAAAATGCCATCACTGTCAGGTTAAAATTTCTGCTCGCTATCCCATAATTGAATTTACCACTGCCATAGGAACCATATTGGTAGCTTGGCAATTTGGCCTTACCCCTGTCGGCTATGTCGCCCTAGCCTTTACTTTAATTTTAATCACCATTTGCGTCATTGATTTTGAACACCAACTGATTTTAGATAACTTAAGCCTGCCTCTGTTATGGCTTGGATTACTGGTCAACACCCAATCAATTTTTACCACACCCACCGAAGCCATTTGGGGAGCTGCCATTGGTTATTTTGTATTATGGATTGTCTTTCATGCCTTTAAATTGCTCACCGGCAAAGAGGGAATGGGGTATGGGGACTTTAAACTACTGGCGGCACTAGGTGCATGGTTTGGTTTTGTGGCACTGCCACAAATTATTTTGATTGCGGCACTGACCAGCATTTTAGTGAGTGTTATCGGAATTGTACTCAAAAAACGCAGTGTCAGTACCCCCATGGCATTTGGTCCCTTCCTTGCGTTAGGTGGCTGGGTGATACTGTTTTTTGGGCATAATTTATTGTAACGACTCAGTTCACTTCTAAAAAGAGGCCTCTCTGTGTTAAAAAAATAGAGACCTTTATGTGCTTTTTTAAAAGCCTATTAAACTTGGGGAGCCTGTCTGAAAATGAAAAACCGACTGCGAAAAATTCATTTTGGCCATCTTTTCAGTTCATTTTCATTAAATAGCCGTGGTGCTATTCACCTTAAATGGACTAAAAATCTACCTCAAAATAACTTTTTTTCGTTACGATTATCATTCTCAGACAGGCTCCTAAGAACCCAGCTTTTTTTCAACAATTTCACACACGTGACTCATCTTTAAGCCATTTGAGTTCACAAAATTCATCACATACTGAAACATACTAGGGTCTTTAATTTCCAGCTCAGTGTCAATAATTAAGCACTTTTGGCCGTTATACAACTCAGGATGCAATAAGTCAGAATAGACTAGCCGTTGGTTTCGGTAGCTCGCCCCCATTGAAGAAATGCGATCAATCCAATCACTTGGCCTAAATTTACGACCATCTTCGGTCACACCTTCAATAATATATTTACAATGCACGTAATCATCAATCCATTCAGCGTTTCAAAACCTAATTATTTTAGCATAAAACAACAGTCTGCTTTTAGTAAATAAGCTCTCTAATTCCTCTGATAAAAACAAGCTTGAACCTGTAACCCTAAATCCCCAGATAGAAAATCCGTTTATAGCGCAATCCCTTGATGCACCTAGCAAACTCAAAAAAAACGCATCACTAAGAAGATGACGTTGTCTTTTTTGAATTCACTATGCACATCAATTGCTTACACTCTAATTCGTATTTCTATCGGGGGATTAAGGCTGTAACATTTTGCTTTTAAACCGTGAAATTAAGGCTTCTCACATAAAAGAGGGATTTTCACCAAAAAATCAGATTAAGGCTGTCGTTTTTTTCACCATTTAACACGATAAGATGGCATAATATCGCGTTATATAAACTTCTCTCCATCAACATACCAAATCAAGCTACAAGAAGGTTACAAAATAGGTTAATTTATGACGCAGTATCAAACGGATGATTTACGAATCAAGCACATCAAAGAAGTTTTACCGCCTAGTGAACTTCATAAAGAATACCCGCTCACCGAAACCGCTGCTCAAACCGTTTACGATACCCGCCAGCAAATTCACAATATTTTAGCAGGTCGTGACGACCGTATTTTAGTCATTATTGGCCCTTGCTCTATTCACGACCCTGCAGCGGCTCGTGACTATGCCAGCCGCCTAAAAGGGCAAATAGAAAAATACAAAAATAATTTATTGATTGTCATGAGGGTCTACTTTGAAAAACCACGCACGACTGTTGGTTGGAAAGGTTTAATCAATGATCCTGACCTAAACGAATCATTTCACATTAATAAAGGACTTGGTTTAGCACGTTCTCTGCTTTCTGACATTAATAATATGGGCGTACCAGCAGCAACCGAATTTTTAGACTTGATTTCACCACAATACATTGCCGATTTAATTTCATGGGGCGCTATTGGTGCCAGAACCACTGAAAGCCAAGGACATCGTGAATTGGCTTCGGGTTTATCTTGCCCCGTAGGTTTTAAAAATGGTACCGATGGTAGCTTTCGAATTGCAGTGGACGCAATTCGTGCTGCCAATAACCCCCATATTTTTTTATCTATGACCAAAAATGGCCACTCGGCTATTTTTGAAACTCATGGCAATGAAGATTGCCATGTTATTTTACGCGGTGGTAATGATGGGCCAAATTATGAAGCTAAATTTATTAACGAAGCTGTCCAACAATTGCAAACAGCAGGTGTTGAAGACAAACTAATGATTGACTGTAGTCATGCCAACAGTCAAAAACAGCACCAAAACCAACTTATTGTCGCCGATTCCATTGGTCAACAACTCACTTCGGGCAACACCAATATTATGGGGGTGATGATTGAAAGCCATCTCGAAGCAGGCCGTCAAGACATTAACCCTGGTCAACAGCTTATTTACGGACAAAGCATTACCGATGCCTGCATTAATTGGGAGGACAGTTTAGACGTATTAGAAATCCTTGCAAACGGGATAACAGAACGCAGAAAAACAACCCAAGTCGTTTCATAAATCTTGAGAGCAATTCCCTAACGCGCCTAAGAACCTATCTGAGAATGAAAAATCGACTGCAAAAAATAACGCATCACTCATTAATCAGGATGACATTATTTTTTTGTAACCACTCAGCAAGTAGTCAACCGAGAACCAAAAGAGGGAATAGTCCATCATAACGCCTTAAAAATGGCAATAACCTATTTTATTTTCTCCTCTGATCTGCTGAACCACGCCTTGCTTTAAACACTGAATACCATTTTGTTTAACCATATGACCAATCACCGTTAAACGAATACCTTTTGCGTTTAATCGCGCTTTAAGTTTCGAATAGTTTATTTTTTTCAAGGTTAAACACAGTTGATAATCATCGCCACCTGATAATGGCAAGTTCCAGTCATTAGTGTGTTCTATATAACGCGTTACGCCTGGTGAGAGTGGTATCTGAGTAAGTTCAATTTTTGCACCAAGCAGATTATCCAAAAAATTTTCTCCCCCCCCTTGCTTGGCTAACAACGATTTTGACTGGTTTATAATATGGCCTAAATCGGCCAACAAGCCATCCGATATATCAATGGCACTGTTCACTAACCCTCTCATGTCAGTACTTATTGCTAATGGTGGTATCGGTCGATTTAACGCGTTAAGTGCTTGTTTTTTTTCAATATTTGTAAATAATTGTTCTGACAAAATAGGCGGTAAATCGTGTAACGCTAACTTCAAACCCAGTGCGCCCTCGCCCAATGTATTGGTAACGCAAATCAAATCATTCTCTTGTGCACCAGAACGTAAAATGGCTTGTTGATTAGGCACCCAACCTTGAGCCGTAATGGTAATGGTCAATGGCCCCTTTGTGGTGTCTCCGCCAATCAGCGGAATGGAAAATTGTTCACTTAAGGCATGTAACCCATCTGAAAAAGAACGTAACCAATCTTGATTATAGTCAGGCAGGGTCAAAGCTAAGGAATAACTGGCGGGCGTAGCACCCATGGCGGCTAAATCACTTAAATTCACTGCAAGCGCTTTCCATGCAATGTCGTAGGCCACAGTATCAACTGGAAAATGTACTCCCGCCACCAATGTGTCTGTTACGACCACTAACTGGTGATGCTCAGGTACATTCAATACCGCACCATCATCCCCAATACCTATTTTTACAAGCTCACTGCCTTGAGACAATGGGGCAAAATAAGCATCAATTAAATCAAATTCTAATGCCACCTAAATACCCTAATAACGCCTACTTAGCTTGAAATTCAAGTGGGCGTAATTGTTTAGAGGTCTTATCCAAAATACCATTAATAAATTTATGCCCATCTTCCGCCCCAAAACGTTTGGCCAGCTCCACACACTCATTAATTATAACTTTATAAGGAATTTCAGGTTTTTCTTGTAATTCATACACGCCAATGCGCATCACCGCACGCTCAACAGGGTCAATCATAGCCACAGAGCGATCAAGATAACCAGCATACATTGCATCCAGTGCGACTGTTTGAGCAATAATATTGGTTAACAGCTCTTTAAACAAGTCAAACTCTAAGCCCACAAGCAAACCATCTTCATTAAAGTTTTTAACAATCGTACCAGGCTCTTCATGAGTCATCTCCCACACATACAATGCTTGTAATGCAACGCGACGTGACTGTGTTCTTGGAGTAACTCGTGCCTCTTTTTCAACAATCTCTTCCCCTTGACCGGGTTGAATATCCTCTAATGTTTTCATTATAGTTGCTTCATCACATTAACCATTTCAATGGCAGCCAAAGTACACTCTTCACCTTTGTTTCCTGCTTTGGTTCCCGCACGTTCAATCGCTTGCTCAATACTGTCCACAGTTAACACACCAAATGAAACAGGAATTTCCATTTTTAACTGTACTTGACCAATGCCTTTAACGCACTCGCCTGCCACATAATCAAAATGTGGCGTACCGCCACGAATAACGGCTCCCAGTGCCACAATAGCATCATATTTACCCGATTGTGCCATTCTTTGTACTGCCAGTGGAATTTCAAAAGCTCCAGGCACCAATACTTGATCAATATTCACTTCACTACCACCGTGACGAACAATTGTATCCACTGCGCCTTTGACTAAATGATCTACAATAAAGCTATTAAAACGTCCCACAACCAACCCAATTTTCATATCTTGAGCGGTTAAACTTCCTTCAATTACATTCATTTTCATCTCTTTTCATACGCAGATTAATTGTGGCATATTGTGCCATATTTTTTATCTAAACATTGAATTTTAAACGCTCTAGTGTAGTGTATGTAAGCTATATACTGAAATAAACCCTTAATACTCTGATCCTATGAATGAAAAAAATAGAAGTATTGGCTTACTTGGCGCAATCTCCATTGGCATCGGTGGCATGGTGGGGGGAGGAATTTTTGCCGTATTAGGTGAAGCTGTCTCACTGGCGCATGGGGCAACCGCTGTCGCCTTTTTTTTTGCGGGCATTGTCGCCCTATTAACCGCTTATTCTTATGCCAAACTGTCTGTGACCTACCAAAGCCGTGGGGGTACTATTGTCTTTATAGATAAGGCGTTTGGTCATAATTTACTCTCTGGTTCTGCCAACGTAATGCTTTGGCTCAGTTACTTAATCACCATTTCACTGTATGCCGTGGCGTTTGCATCCTATGCCCAAACCTTTTTTAGCCACGACAGCAAATGGCTTAAACACCTTTTAATCAGTGTGGCCATTTTATTGCCTCTCGTTATTAACTTAATCAGTGCCTCGTTTGTCAGTCGCTCAGAAACCCTATTTGTGGTACTCAAACTTTTAATACTGTTTTTAATTATTTTCACCAGTGCATTTTATATTGATATGGAACGTCTTTCTCCCACGCAATGGGGAAGTGGTTTCTCTATTCTTGTGGCAGGCATGATTATTTTTGTTGCCTATGAAGGGTTTGAACTCATCGCCAATGCCGCAGAAGATGTTAAACACCCCAAAACCACCCTGCCTAGAGCCTTTTACGGTTCCGTTATATTGGTAATTGTTTTATACATTCTCATCGCGATCATCACCACAGGTAGCGTGCCTGAAAGCCAACTCCTTACAGCCAAGGATTATGCGCTGGCCGTTGCTGCCAAACCAGCCTTGGGTCAACTCGGTTTTACCATGGTGGCCATTGCTGCTTTACTGGCTACACTTTCAGCGATTAATGCCACCATTTATGGTAATGCTCGTTTGGGGTTTATTTTGGCCAAAAAAGGCGACCTGCCAAAAAAACTAGCCATTGAAAATCATCGCCACATTCCAACCTTAGATGTAATCGTTACCGCCACCTTGAGCTTAATGTTAGCCAACAGCATTGATTTAACCGAAATCGCGATTATTGGTAGTGCCAGTTTTTTATTGATTTTTTTCATCGTTAATATCGCCGCTTACCAACTGCGCCTGACCATTCAAGCCAACCCAGTGATTATTTTTATCGCCTCCCTAGTCAGTGGCAGTGCTCTCATAACATTATTAATACACACCTTCGAAAACAACCCACGAGCCATTGTTATCTTTATTGCATTCATCGCCATCTCAATCTTATTTGAACTGCTGTACGGCACCATAATAAGAAAACATCTATTTCAACGCTCCTATATACCCAAAAAATAATGCATCACCAATAAGGTGACGTTGTTTTTTTAAATTCACCTTTCTATCTGGATTAGGGCATACAATTTAACTGGATGGCTCAGGAAATTTTTGATTCACTAAAAAGGCTGTTTTTTGAAATTGTTTATTGAGTGCCGTATTATCTCGGCAATAAAAAAGTATGGATTCCCCCGTTTGTTTTACTTCCCAACCACACTGTCTTAACGGGTGACTAACCATGCTATCAATATTAAACACCCCCATGTTTTTATCTTCATTTGGGCTTCGTGCCGAAAAATAAGAAAATGCATCTACCTGCAACACTCTTAACTCCGCACCTACCGCTTGAGTAAATCCATAATCGGTTTTAGAGCGTAATTTCATTTGCATATCGGCATCTTGAATCAAACATAAATCAATGTATGAAGGACTTTTCACCTTCACTTCAAAAGAAGTCTTATGACTAATAATGGGGTTTTCAAAAGGGATGTCCAGTGCATTCCAAAAATGAAATGCATAATAGGCCGATTCATAAAGCATTGCATTCACGGTGTGCGAACCATAAAAAATAGAGCGTTCAAATTTACTGCCAAAACGGGAGCCATATTCTAATGGAGGGTAACGAAATGGTGTTTCAATAAGGTAATGTCGCTGCCCACTAATCAAACTTGGTTTGGTGGATTCAATCAAATCCTCTAATAACGATTGCTCATCAAGTGTATCAACAAGTTGCATGGTTGCAACTTTCTCTTGAGACTCAACCATTCTGTAAATATAAGTGTCAACACTGGATAGATAAGATTTAAAAAAAAAGGTCAAGCACGCCCTCTCATTGCATCTAAATACTGAACCACATTTACAAGTCCAACCATCTCTTGCAACTGTAATATTGGTATACCATGAAGATGCTTGTTTTGGCTGGTCAGCCAATGGCGCATTGCCTCATGACTCCCCCCTAAAATGGCATAAAGAGAACGGTATACTCGAATGAGTAACAAACTGGCCTCCAGTGTTTTTGCGTTTTTTATATGCCCATTTTTTACAATTCGGCTCATCGTACTGGCATTCACACCAATAATATTGCCAACCACCTCATTAGACAATTCCAGCTCTTTTTTAGTATTAATCAGAGCCTTGGCTACAACCTCTTCTGAGACCGGTCTATTAGAATAAACAGTATTCATAAAACTCTCCTTGCACTCTTATCGCCTTACTGTACGGCTCATTCAAAAAAAGAACTCTATCACCATTAAAGCAAACAACGCCTTCAATTGCAATATATAAGAGAATTTTATGCATTTGATATGCCGATCAAAACATAAGAGTTTAGGACTACATACGTAGTAAAACTAAAACTCTAAGTTGAGACAGGAAACGCCATTAATCGCAAGCTATTGATCTCTTTTCTAACGAAAAGCAAGGCAATATCAGCCCTTTTTACTCGTGATTGTATCGTGCAAAGGCCTCAATTATTTATCATCTGATTTTAAGCGATGAATACCCATCATTTTCAACACATATTTTTGATAGACAGGTTCTGTAACTCCGGCTTTCATATTGCGAATAAAGTATTTTTCAAATGCTATTTTGGCCAAATGCACCCACTTACCTTTTTTAGCCCAAGTTAAATTACGAGGCGGAATTTGTGGCAGAGCAATAAATGCTACGCCAGTATCGCCTAAATCGGCCAAACAAAATGCGTTCCATGTCGGTTCTGCATTGGCATCTATACCACTTAAATTATTTTGAATATTTTGACAAACAGCACTCACCATTGACTCAATCATCAACCCTGTTTTGGGTGTTCCACACGGTACGGGACAACTACTATCTACTGGTGCAATGGCTATCCCTACGCCCAGCGCATAGATATTATGGTACGTTGGATTACGACTAAATTGATCGACCTTCACAAACCCCCGGGGATTAACGAATGCCCCTCCCATTTTTTCAGGGTCAGCATCCACCATATTTTGTAAAAACTTTGATCCTTTAAACGCTGGTAACATCATTGAATACTTAAACGGCAACGCATGTTGCTGAATCACTTCGCCCAAACGGTTGTGTTCATCAACAAACATCAAGCCATCAGTAATTTTGGTTACTTTTGCATTGCAAATCCATTTTATATGACGCTGACGCATTTCCGATTCCATTAAGCCTTGCGAATCACCTACCCCTCCTAAACCAAGGTGGCCAATATAGGGTTCAGCGGTCACAAACGTCATGGGAACTTGATTACGAATTTTTCGTTTACGTAAGTCCGTTTCCATAATCATGGCAAACTCATACGCTGGACCAAAACAAGACGCACCTTGTACTGCTCCTACCACAATCGGGCCAGGATCATTGCAAAAGGCTTCCCACTGCTCAAACGCTTCTGTCGCATGCGGTGTAGTACAAATAGATGTTGTATAACCGCCCTGACTTTTGGGGCCAAGCCCTTCCACTTCATGAAATGCCAACGTGGGTCCCGTTGCCAATACCAAATAATCGTAAGCCATTTCTGATCCATCACCCAAAGTAATTTTATTTTCAATGGGATTAATAGCCGTGCACGTTTGATGATAAAATTCAATGCCTTTACGGGTTAAATAAGGTTCTAATTTAAATGAAATTTCTTCAGGTTTACGCCAACCAACAGCCACCCAAGGATTAGACGGAATAAAATTAAACTCTTCCACCGCACTTACCACTTTAACAGTATGTCCTTTATCCAAGTGCTTACGAAGATCATAAGACATGGGTAAGCCTCCCGTACTTGCACCAATCACCACCACTGTTGCCACAGGTTTTCTCCCTTAATTTTAAAGGTTAACAAATAAGACTCAAACAATCTCTGATTGTCAGCATATTTATATCAAAAGCTCAACATTTATATTTGTAAGCACATATTATAAATCTTATTCTAACGTAACTATTCAGCAAAATTAACGAAAAAAATACTTGACTATTTTTTTGATTTTTTTTGAATATAATAAACGCATTACGCTATCATCATTAAAAAGTTTTTTACATACGTGTTTTTCGGTGACTTAGAGTTAAAGCAATAAGTCACCAAACCCCCAAATTAAAGTGCCTGCCACCAACGTAACATGCGACATCCATACCTTTTTAAGATGCCATTTTGAAGGGGTTAAATCGGGCATGTCCATATCAGCATCCACTTTCTCTAACCGATCATATAAACGATTTAGCTCACCATGCAATAAACTGTATTCGCCCATTACGGCAAATAGAACAATCAAACTACCAAATCGGGCAAACCATACTGGATCAAGCCAAATTCCCAAAATTAATCCAATTATCCCTGCCGACCAAGCCACTATTAATAATAAGCCACTTTTCTTTTTCACTGTAAACCCTAAACGTCTCGTCTTCTTTTAATCTCTTCAAAAGCGGCATTAATTTCCTGCATTTTTTCAGTGCCTTTTTGAACCTCTTCATCATCCATTCCCTGACCTTGCATGTAGTCAGGATGATGTAATTTCACTAATTTTCGATACGCTTTTTTGATGACGGTAAATTCATCTGTTTCATGACAGCCCAGCTCTTGATAAGGGTCTCTATCAATCGGATAAGCCCCTGCTTGGCCACCACCGAGAACTTGACTAATCATATTTTTAATCTGTTCTTCAGTAAACTGTAACGTTTCACCAATATCAATAATCACAGCACGCGTGTTATCAGACAAACCATCCAGCGAAGCAAAGGTAATGAGCTGAAAAAACACGCCCGCTCGTACTTGCTCATTAACTTTGCTTAACGATTGGCTGTAATACTGAATTGATTGCTGATCATCTTTGGCTTTATTGGCCAAAGCAAATAATTTTTTCTTCGTGCTCTCAATTAATATGGCAGGCACCCGGGCTTGTTTCATCCCTGCTAGCATCGATTTAATGGTATCGCTCATAAACTCCACTTCAATTTTGCTCACCTGCCCATCGCTTTTGGCAACTTTAGCCATTAAGGCAATCACTTCTTCAGGAATCGATAATCGGCTTTTAGAGTATTCATTACTGACAAAGTTTTTATAGGCATCCGCAAAACCATCACTATTTTTAACCGAACCACAGGCATTACGCCCAAAATCAACGATCTTTCTAAACAGCTTAAACACCAGTTTGAATACACCCAAAATCACGGCCAAACAGACCAATAATATAACAGCGATAAATTTAAAAAAACGACCCATACTGCTCATAGCTCCTGCTTTAAATTCAAATAGGGGGGGGAGAAATAATCAAATAATATAGCCAAATAACGGCAATGGCATACACTGCGGCTAATAGATCGTCCAGCATAATACCAAACCCACCCTGAACTTTTTGATCTATCCAACGAATAGGCCAAGGTTTCCAAATATCAAATAAACGAAACGTGATAAAAGCAAATACCCAAAAAATAATTTCTTGTTGGGGGAGGCATAGCAGCACCAACCAAATGCCAACAAACTCATCCCAAACAATACCACCATGGTCATGTACGCCCAATTGCTCTGAGGCTCTGCCACAAATCAGGCTACCAAATAACGTACCAGCTAGTAAAACCAACCAAGCAATGGGTTCGCTCCATAACACAACGGGAAGAAACAACAATAAACCCAATAGGGTACCAACGGTTCCTGGTGCTTTTTTGGCCAAACCAGAACCAAAACCAAAACCCAGCATTAAATAAGGGCTTTTCAGTAAATCACTAAAACGTGGCGTTTTCATATTTTTCTCCCCCCCCTTCCTATTTTTACTTATAATTCTTACTTATATTCTCTGCAAACAAAAACAGCGTTGAAATTAACGCTGTTTTTACTTTAACTAACAAATCATAACAGCATGCTTTATTTACGCCTTTTAGCCGCCGTTTTTAAGCGAAGTGCATTTAATTTAATAAAACCTTCTGCGTCTTTATGATCGTATGCGCCGCCATCCTCTTCAAAGGTTGCAATGTCTTCATCAAACAAACTGAATTCTGAACGGCGCGAAACCACAATCACATTACCCTTATACAGCTTAAGACGCACATTCCCTGTTACATACGTTTGTGACGAATCAATCAAGGCTTGTAGCATTTCACGCTCTGGTGCAAACCAAAATCCGTTATAAATCATCTCGGCATACTTAGGCATTAACTCATCTTTAAGATGTGCGGCATTTCGATCTAACGTTAACGACTCCATCGCACGATGTGCTTTTAGCATAATTGTTCCAGCAGGTGTTTCATAACAACCACGCGCTTTCATACCCACAAAACGATTTTCAACAATGTCATCACGACCAATACCGTTGGCACCACCTACTTTATTTAGATATTCCATAACGGTTGCTGGCGACATATCTTCACCATTAATGGACACAATATCGCCTTTTTGATAGCCGATATCTAAATAAGTTGCTTTATCTGGTGCATTTTCAGGCGACACTGTCCATAACCACATATCCTCTTCTGGCTCATTGGCAGGGTCTTCAATCACCCCACCCTCATAAGAGATGTGTAATAAGTTTGCATCCATTGAGTAAGGCGATTTTTGCCCTTTTTTCTTCTCAACCTGAATACCATGTTTTTCAGCATACGCCATTAATTTTTCACGAGAAAGTAAGTCCCACTCACGCCACGGTGCAATCACGTGTACATCTGGCATTAACGCATAGGCATTCAACTCAAAGCGCACTTGGTCATTTCCCTTACCCGTTGCGCCATGAGAGATGGCATCCGCACCTGTTTCTTGAGCAATTTCCACCAAACGTTTGGAAATCAGAGGACGCGCAATCGAAGTCCCTAAACGGTACTCACCTTCATAAATAGCATTAGCTCGCATCATCGGAAATACAAAATCACGCGCAAACTCTTCACGCAAATCTTCAATGTAAATTTCTTTAATGCCCATCGCTTCAGCTTTTTTACGTGCTGGTTCAACCTCTTCTCCTTGCCCAATATCAGCGGTAAAGGTTACAACTTCACACTGATATTCATCCTGTAACCACTTAGCAATAATGGAGGTATCCAAGCCACCTGAATAGGCAAGAACGACTTTTTTAATTTCGGACATTATTTTTTCCTTACAAAATTCTATTAATTGCGCGAATTATACATTAAAATCACTGAATCATAATCAATTAATAATCCCTAATTCCCCGATGAAAATACGAATTAGAGTGTAAATAATTGAGAGGCCTTTGCACATCAAGGGTTGCACTATTTAAACGTATTTTTTATCTAAACATTAGAGATAATGCGCTTATTGCATTGAAATAAACATGGGATAAACTTCAAAATGATCAGCTTTACAGACTTTATTAAAGTCACTCCACAATACTTTATTCCCAAACATTTACTTTCTTCAGGCATGCACTGGTTTATGCAAGTTGAAACGCCATGGATTAAAAATAATACCATTAAATTGCTCAGTAAAGTTTACGGTATTAATATCAGCGAAGCCGCCAATGAAGACATGACCAGCTACCAACACTTTAACGACTTTTTTACCCGCGCTTTAAAGCCTGAAGCACGTCCAATTGATCCGGCAGAAAATGCTTGGGTTAGCCCTGTGGATGGCATAGTGAGCCAATCAACCCACATTGATGGCAATCAAATCATTCAAGCCAAATGCCATCCATACACAATTGAAGCACTGGTTGGTGGCGACATCAACTACGCCAAAACCTTTGAAAATGGTGAAGCCGCTGTCATCTATCTTTCACCCAAAGACTATCACCGTATTCATATCCCAGATCAGGCTAAACTGCTCTCCATGACTTACATACCAGGTGATTTATTTGCGGTAAACCCCGCCACTGTGCGCAATGTGGAGGGCTTATTTGCCCGTAATGAACGTTTAGTAATTCGCTTTGAAAACGAACGTGGCTCTTTTTGTTTAATTATGGTGGGAGCCATTTTTGTTGGCAGTATGCAGACCGTTTGGGAAGGTAAAATCACCCCCGAATATCAACCAACCATTCAACATTGGGATTATTCTGATGCAAACTTGACCTTTAACAAGGCCGATGAAATTGGACGCTTTAATATGGGCTCAACTGTGATACTCTTAACACCAGAAAACCAACTGCCTGAATTAGGACAAGTTGTTGCTGGTACCCCCATAAAAATGGGACAACACTTAGCGAGCTATCCAACCATTCGTTAAAAACAATAAACTCTAATCCCCAGATAGAAATGCGAGTTAGAGATTTACGCGAGGAGTTAAAATGAAATTAATTACAGCCATCATCAAACCTTTTAAACTGGACGATGTTCGTGATGCGTTACATGAAATTAATATTCACGGCATGACTGTCACCGAAGTTAAGGGCTACGGTCGTCAGAAAGGACATACCGAGATGTACCGAGGAGCAGAATATGTAGTGGATTTTTTACCTAAATTAAAAATTGAAATTGCAGTCGCGACCGAAGTCGTTGATGCGGCAACCGAAGTGATTATTAATGCGGCTCAAACCGGAAAAATTGGCGATGGTAAAATTTTTGTAACCAACATCGAACAAACCATTCGAATTCGTACCGAAGAAACAGGGCCTGATGCCCTATAAAAAGTTCTTGGAAACAGGAATAAATTTGCTTAGCCCGCTGCACATTTAATGGCTTTTCGTTGGGTACGTTTTTTCCGAGACCAAGCCAACACGACAAAAACCCCAAAAAAAATCATGCCAAAGATTTCAACCGTTGGTAAATGCAATTGCTTGGGCTGTTTTATTACAGACGGAAATTCATATAGTAGCTCAAACGGCGCTAAAAAAGGATTAATTTTAACCTTTTCCTCTTGTAACAAAATATTCCATAAATGAGGTGAAGGTTCAGCGGCACTTATTACACTCAACTCTGTTAACAAAACAGGTTGAGAATCATCAATATAATTCGCCAAAACGAATCCACCCAGCTTTAAAATATTTTGTTTCTCCATTGTGCTTTCAAAAAAATCATCGATTTCTGTCATCAAGGGGTGAATGTCATCAAACTGTATGTTTAAACTAAACGTTTCAGCTGATTGAGATTGAATAAATAAAACTGATTGATTATTTTTTGTCGTTAAACTTGTCAATTTTGAAAGACCATAGCTTGAAATCTCTTCCTGAATTTCAAAAGCACTGACGGCCACTTGAGAAAAGGTGAATAACGTAAATAAAACAAAATATCCAAAAAACCGAATCGTTTTTTGACAATATAGATAAACACAAAGCACGACGATAGTTGTCCCCCGACAAAACACCTAACTTTTAAAGAACCTCTGAACAGGGTCAAATCAAAGCGATAAAGCATTCACATTACAGATACATCAAAAAAACAGGAACTGCTCAAACCGCCTCTAAAAAATCAAGTCAAAAAATGTGAGTTTACAAATGTAAATGTCCATTTTTAACACCGACATGCCCCTTTTTCAGGGAGCAGGGCTGAGTAGTTACAAGCATACTAAAAGCGTTATTCTATATATTACTTAGCACTTAGTCAATAAAACTCATACGGTAACACTTCTTTTTGCTGGGCTGGATCCAACCAGGATTTTAATAGGCTCCTTGCGTAATTCGATTGAATCGGGCGAGCATTATTGCCCATAATATCGTTTAGTTTATCAATTTGTTCGGCAGAAGCATCAATGGGCTGTTTAAACACCATCCACAACACGCCTTCACTGCAAGGTGGGGTGGTTAAAGAGCCACTGTATTTATAAAACTCCGTGTTACCAGGCAGAAATTTAGCTGGATTTAAGCTCGCTCGACGGTGAATTTCTTGTTTACCTATTTTTTTAGGTAAGTTTTTTAACAAAATATTTAACGCAGGATTTTCCTCCCCCTCTTGGAAGATAACCCCTAACATTGCATAATTTCCTTCGCCATCTCGATGCACTAAGTGCACTTCCATTGGGTAATTAAAGCCATCTTTTTGATGTTCACTTGGGGTATGAAAATGAAATTGCAACAACTCATAACGTGCCGTACCCAATTTAATATAACTGCCTAATGGGTAGTTAACCTGTAACGTACGATTATTATTAATCACCTTTAAAGGCACATCTCGATAATAAATATCCAATCCAGGCAACCCTGCTGTGCCCAGAGCGGTTTTATCTTTTAAATTAATAGGTGACTGATTTTTACCTACTTTACACTGTCTGTTTTCGGGTGACAGCTCTCCCCAATACCGCGGTCCTTCTTTGCCCGAATAACTCCAAATAGTGTCTACCGATTTATGAGCATTAGTCGGATGATCCGAGATCACATTCCCACCCTTGTCAACTCTCTCCACTGTTTTAGGAGCTTCATCTGGCATCGTTTGCTCTCTTGGCTTATCTGAGCGGCCCTTTATACTCTCAAGCTCCGCGCCTAAATCAATCAAAAGCGGTTCACTCGTACCAGTTTGTGCCACGGAAACTTGCATTGAAAACCCAAGTCCTATCGCACAAAATGACAACATCAAAGGGTTAAAAGTACTTTTAAAAGAGGGGATTTTCATAACAGCCGTCCTACAAATAATAAGGGGGGGGGGGGGATTTTTTAAAAATTTTAAAAATGAGCGCAATAAAACAACGGGTAACCCGCATGGGAAGTTGTAAAACCGCCCAAAGGGCTCCGGAAACGGGCAA
>UOFC01000088.1_pt1 | contig 51883 bp, 50 predicted proteins | sample 1988771 | NCBI WGS metagenome assembly UOFC01 (sample SAMEA4712195, study PRJEB27164) | hydrothermal vent metagenome | biome: marine basaltic hydrothermal vent biome; feature: marine hydrothermal vent; material: mineral | place: Pacific Ocean | collected 2011-06-14/2011-07-23 | depth 1719 m | reverse complement strand
AAATTTTATTTATAGAGGCTTTTGCACGAGAGGGCGCGAAACGAAGAACTTGATGCTTACAGGGGTAAGTCGAGACAGAGAAAATAGGCGTAAGTACCTCTTGAGGGTATGAAATGGTGTATGAAAGAAAGGTGAAATGGAATGGTTTGGTAACTACTCAGCGAGTAGTTACATTTTTTGTAATGATTTAATTTACCCTTTAAATACGCGCTTTTAGCGTTTTTCTGAAGCGTTTCAGAAGCGAACTAGATTTTAAGTAAGAGCTGGCATTGAAGTATTTTGGGTTTTATATTGATCGGCGAGTGTTTTGAGTTGTTCACTTAATGCACTGAGCTGTTCTGATAGTGTGACGTCTTCTTGAACTTGCGCAGCATTTTGTTGTAATGAGTGATCTATTTCGGTAATAGAGTTGGCACTTTGTTTGATGTTTTGTGCTTGTTCATGGGCTTTTTGAGTAATTTCAGAGACCAATGTTTGTACTTCAGTCACTTGCTCTTTGGTGCTTTCAAGTAGTTTGGCTGTTTTTTGAACTTTTTCGGTTCCGAGCTTGACACGTTCAGAGGTTTGGCTGATGAGTTGGCCAATCTCTTTAGCGGCATCGGCCGAGCGACCTGCTAAATTTCGAACTTCACCTGCGACGACAGCAAAACCACGTCCATGTTCACCAGCACGTGCAGCTTCTACAGCGGCATTGAGTGCTAATAAGTTGGTTTGAAATGCAATGCCATCAATGAGGGTCACAATATTGGTGATTTGTTCACTCACTTCCCGAATACTTTCCATTGCCTCAATACTCTCTTGCATGGATTTTCCGCCTTCTTGTACGGATCGTACAGCAGATTCAGTAATATTTTGAGAGCGTTGCGAGTGTTGGGCGGTTTCATCAATTTGATGGGTTAATTCTTGTATGGTAGAAGTGGTTTCTTCAATGGCTGCGGCTTGTTGTTGAATTCTTTCGGATAAATTAAGGTTTGATTGTGATACTTTTTGTGTGGTGGTCGCCATTAAATGCGATTGCTCTCGTAATTTAGAAAAGGATTGACTCAGGTGTTGATTGGCATGGTTAATGGCTTCTTTTAAGCGCTTCCAGTCATCATGGCATTCAATGTCAATTTGGCCTCTTAAGTCGCCTTGAGACATTTTATTTAACAAAGTGGCACTGAGTTCTAAAATGGCTTCTTCACTCACATCTTTGGTGACATCCCTAACCAGTTTGATGACTCGAACGGGTTTTCCTTCAGCGTTCAAAACAGGATTATAGTTGCCCTCTAACCAAGCTTTACCTCCACCTTTGCCAATGCGTTCAAAGCGTCCACTAAATAACTCGCCCTCTGCAAGGCGTTGCCAGAAGGTTTTGTATTCTTGAGAGTTTCGATAGGTTTCAGTCGTAAACATTGCGTGGTGTTGACCTACAATTTCGTTCAGTTCATACCCTACAATATTTAAAAAGTTTTGGTTGGCATCAAGAATGATGCCACTGATATCAAATTCAATACGTCCAAGCGACCTGTCAATCGCGTTTAGTTTTGCTTGCTTTGCTTTTTCTTTGAGTATGTCATTTGTTACATCATCTGCTAATTTAACAATTTTAATGACATTGCCTTGTGCATTTTTAACGGGAAAATAGGTTGCATGAAGATAGCAGTGTGATCCATCTTTTTTAAGTCGCATGAAATTGCCACGCTGTAATTTTCCTTCTGAAAGTTTTTGCCAAAAGGTTTGATAGGTTGGGCTATTTTTATCGCTTTCTGTTAAAAACATCGAATGGTGTTGGTTAATCACCTCATTTTCACGGTAACCCACAAGATTTAAAAAATGATCGTTAGTGCGCAATATGGTGCCATCTGGTGAGAAGACAATCACAGCGGTAAAGTCTTTAAAAGCTTCTTGTGTGGCTGCTAATTCTTCAATTTGTTCTTTTAATAAGCGATTTTCGATTTTTTCTTTTGCACAAAACATATTTTCCCCGTCCCATTCCGTTGATTTGATGTTTGTTCGTGTAACCACTTGTGCTCTAAGCCCCTGACAGAAAGGCGATTAAAGACTTGTTTAGAGCTTTAGATTTTCTTTAAGGTGGCTCTTTTTAAAAAAATCAGTATGACCATTTTTAAATAAATTGCAATGCGAAAAATAGCGAATATCTAATCCCAAAATAGAAGTATGAATTAGAGTGTAAGCAATTGATGTATTTAGTACCGTATAATATCTCTTACTGTTCTCAGACAGGCTCCTAGGAATCTGTCTGAGATTAATTCAATATGTTGAAGCAGGTGTTGTTTGTTTTAATATATGAAAAAAGCGAACAAAAAGGAGAGAAGTTTCAATGATTAAAATCATTTTATTGCTGTTTATGGTATCTATTTTTTTGGGTTGTACGAATAAAATTCGTACTACAACCACAACGTTTTATGCGCCAGAACATCAACAGCGTGGTGCAATTATTGTTATGTCGCTGGATCGTCAAGCCAATAATTCTTTGGCGTTTAAGCACTATCAATCTAAGTTTAATGACAAGCTCAAAGCACAAGGTTATTCGATTGCGCGCAGTGTTGAGGAGTCTGATTACATTGCATTGGTTTCTTATGGCATTGATCATGGAAAATCGTCTATTATTTCAACCCCTATTGTTGGTCAAATTAGTGGGGGAACTGAATATCGATCTGGCACTGTGTATATTAACGGTAAAAAAACAACCTATTCTGGCTTTAATTACACTATGCCTGTTTATGGCGTGGTGGGGTCGTCTACTCGTACGATAACAAGGTACACTCGTGCGATTGCCATGGACATTGTGAAAACAGACAGCTTTAAATTAAAAAAACCTGTAAAAATGTATGAAGTACGTGCAAAAAGTGTTGGAAATTGTTCCGTAATGCTTGACGTATTTGACGAGATGCTTGAGGCGATGTTTACCAACTTTCCAAATGAGAGTGGTAAGGCGATTGTCGTTGCGGTTGATTCGGACAGTAACTGTTAATCTCTCTTAGGCAGAAAGTGTTTATAGCGCAAGTCTTTGACGCGCCTCAAAATGATTTTCTCTCGCGTTATGATCTTCATTCTCGGAAAGGCTTCTAACAAACTCAAAAAAGACGCATTGCCAAATAAGGTCGGAGAAGAACTTTGTCTTTTTTGAATTCACTATGTACATCAATTGCTTACATTTTAATTCATATGTTTTATCTGGGGATTAGGGTAGCGATTTCAAAATGTCTCTTTATTTATCGTGTTTGTAATAGGTTTTATTTAAATAGTCTGCAATTTCTTCAATTTCCTCATCAAATAACCCAATTCCTAAATTATCATTACAAAAACGGATGCTTTTAAGTAGTTTTGGAAAAGAGTCTGTTTTGCTTGGATTGTAAGGTTTATTTACATGACATTTTAAACAGTTATTTTCATCATGGAGTATTTTTCCAGGGTGAGGCTCTGCACTGGCTGAGGAGATAAGAGTTGTTCCAAATAGAGTAAGTACAAGAGGAAGGATGACTTGTTTCATGAGAGAGGCCTTTTATTGATAGATAAATTAGGGTTCAGTTTAATTCACTTTGAACCTAGATACCACAAAAAATCTAACGCCGATGGATAGAGCTTGGTCAAATTTCAAAGCCTGATTTTCAGATAAAAAATCGAATTAGTGCAAGGGGCATAGCTTTAAGCCACATTCTTCTGTGTTATGATTCTGTACCTTAATTCTCTAGGAGTCTGTCTGAAAATGAACGTTCACTTTGCTTTAAAGGGCGCATTCAGAACTTTCCAGGCGGTGTCGTTACAATTTTAGGAGTACAAAAAAGTGAGTGAGCTAACTTATATTAAGGGTAAAGATGATTGCTTGGAGTCATCAATTGCAAATATGCAACGTATTTTGAAAGAAGCTGGGTTTGATATTGTTGAAGCGTCTTGGTTAAATCCTGTCACTCATATTTTTTCGTTGCATATTTATGATTCTCGTTGCCCTGGGCTATTTACTAATGGCAAGGGAACCAGCCGAAAATCAACACTTGCGAGTGCGTTAGGTGAGTATTTAGAACGATTATCGACTAATTATTTTTTTTCAGATTACTGGTTAGAATCTAAGCCAGAAGAGGCTAAAGATTGTTGGTTGTATTATCCGACAGAAAAATCTTTTTCTGAAACGCAATTTAAACAGTGTTTAAATGATGAATTATGGTCGTTTTATAATCAGGATGGTATGTTAGAGTTTGGTGATTTGCTGAGCTTTAATGATACACAAAATGTGGTTCGTGCTATTGAAATGCGTCATGCTGTTACGAATGAACGAGTTTATTTTCCAATGAACTTGTTCAGTAACTTGTATGCAAGTAATGGGTTATCTGCTGGAAATACAGCAGCAGAAGCGCAAGTTCAGGGGTTGTCTGAAATTTTTGAACGCTGGGTAAAAAATAAAATTATGCGTGAAAATATTTGTTTGCCTGAAGTACCTGAAGAGGTTGTTCAATTATATCCAGATGTTGTTGCGGCCATTGAATCTCTTAATAAGGAGGGAATTGCGCTTTCCATTAGAGACGCATCGCTTGGAGGTGATTTTCCTGTCATTAATGTGACGCTGTTTGAACAAAAAACGGGGCTTTGTTTTGCATCGTTTGGTGCACATCCTATGTTTGAAGTGGCATTAGAGCGTACTTTAACGGAGTCTTTGCAAGGACGGGAATTGGGTCGTTTAGATGGTTTTCAAATGCCTGTTTTTGATGAATTTATTGTGGCAGAAGATGAAAATTTAGAGAACCACTTTATTGATTCAAGTGGGTTAATTCATGCTCACTTTATTTCAGATGATTATGATTATAAGTTTGTGCATTGGGATTTTTCTGGAACAACGGAAGAGCAGTGGTCTCAGCTTTGCGGCAAAGTTGCGCAACAGGGGGTAACTATTTATGTTGCAAACTATAGACATTATGATTTTGAAGCATGCCGTATTGTGGTTCCAGGCATGTCTGAAATTTACCCCACTACAGAGTTGATTGAGAGCAATCAAAATACAGGACGTATTTTACGTGAAAAGTTGTTGGCGTTAGATACGACATATGATTTCTTAGGATTGGTTGTCTTAATAGATGAACTGGGTTTAAGTGATCATCAGGGTGTTGCTTCTTTAATTGGGTTAATGCCTGATCCAAAAAGTTTTTGGGCAGAATTAAAGATCGTAGAGTTAAAGTTTTGGTGCTATTTAGCCGTGCAAGCTTATGAAAATGCACTGGAGATGGTACAGGACGCACTTTATTTTATGTCACCTGAAAATCCATGGCTACTGGCTTATCGGGTATTGCAATATGGTATTGAAATGCAGATAGCTGGTGATGTAAATGCTTATTCAATGGAGTGTTTATTTGGTCAGAAAATCAGTGAACAGGCTTGGTTAAATATAAGTGGTGAACAAGTGGTATGGGGTGAATCGTTGGGTATTAATGTGTTTGAATCAAGCAAGCGACATCAAGCATTGCTTGCAATCTACCAACAAACGCAAAGGATAAAGTCTTTGTAACGACTCAGAGCCCTTCTTTTCAGGGGCTGAGTCGTGACAAGCCTTTTTTCAGTTTAAAAGTCGTAAATTAAGGTTAACGTAGTTTGGGAATCTGCTTCTTTAATACCTGTTGGTGGGTTGTTGTTATGTCGGTATTTATAACCTGCTTTAACATTCATGTTATCCGCCACTTTTATTTTGATGCCAGTATTGGTTTCAAGCTTGGTTCGTTCATTACCTGCTAAGACGATAAGGTCTTGTGAAAAAGTAACTTGTTCATTGAATTTATGATTGAAATCCAGTTTTAAACGGGCAATTGCTTGGTTAACGGTATCACCACCTGCGGCCTTGGTAAATGTGGTTGACTGGTATCCCAAACCAATCTCTCCTGTAAAATTGGTTTGTTCTGTTTGGTAGAGTCTTTTACCTAAACCTAAAGACAATGATGCATCTAAATCAATCTCTTCAAAACGACTGTTTTCAAATTGTCCTGCGATAAAACTATAGTAGCTTCGCTCTACATCATAGAATTGATTTCGTTGTAAACCAAGCAAGTAACGCTCTTGTGTTTGAACACCATTTTCAGACTTGTAATTGACTTCAAGAGCAGATTTAAATTCATGATCTTCATGACCATAATTGAGTTTTACAGCGCCAAAAACACTGGTTGTTTCGGTGTTTCCTGTACTGCTGTTATAGCCCGCTTCGCCACTGCCTGATACCCCCATAGGCAGTGGGTCTGCGGCATGGGATGATAGTGCTGTAAAGGTCATGCCAAAAATAGCAAGTGTACGAATAATATATTTTGAAAACATGGTTATCTGTTCCTTTAATCGGTTTTAAGTGAGTGTTATTACTCATGTGATATTCTACTGTAATTGCGTGGAATTACCAAAAATAGGTTGTTTTTATTACTTAATCCTTAGAGTAAGAAAAGTAATAAGGTGTAGATACGAACTTTGTAGGGGTGTTTGTTGATTTTTTGTCGAATTAAAAACGAGTGCTCCCTGCGTATTTTTATCTAAGGGCAGGATTTTAGAAAAAGTGATTATTCGATGCATTGTTTCTGGCAATTTTGATAAAATACCTTGCGGTGTTAATGTACCTCCTCCAATCCTATTTGTTGAATGAAAAAAAGACGGAAAAACAATGAAACTTGATTTTTTAGACTTTGAACAACCCATTGCTGAATTAGAAGCAAAAATTGATGAGTTGCGTCACTTAGATGGTGGTGATGTTAATTTGGTGCAAGAAATTGCAGCGTTAGAAGAAAAGCGTAAGAATTTAACGGAATCAACGTTTAAAAAATTAACGGATGTCCAAATTGCTAAATTATCACGCCATCCACAACGTCCGTATGCGTTGGATTATATTTCTGACATATTTACAGACTTTAAAGAGTTACACGGTGATCGTGCGTTTGCCGATGATGCGGCCATTGTAGCAGGGTTGGCTCGATTGGATGGGCAGCCTGTTATGTTGATTATGCAAGAAAAAGGACGCGATACTAAAGAAAAAATTCGCCGTAACTTTGGGATGCCACGCCCAGAAGGATATCGTAAAGCGTTGCGACTGATGAAAATGGCCGAACGTTTTGGATTACCGATTATTACCTTTATTGATACCCCTGGAGCTTATCCAGGGATTAATGCCGAAGAGCGTGGGCAAAGTGAAGCCATTGCTCGAAACCTGATTGAGATGGCAGAGTTAAAAGTACCGATTGTTTGTACCGTGATTGGAGAAGGTGGTTCTGGTGGTGCATTGGCCATTGGAGTTGGGGATGTGATGATGATGATGGAATATTCAACGTATTCTGTGATCTCACCAGAAGGTTGTGCGTCTATTTTATGGAAAAATGCAGCCAATGCGGCAGATGCAGCTCAAGCATTAGGCATTACAGCAACACGCTTAAAATCGTTTGGATTGATTGATGAGGTAATTCCTGAGCCATTAGGTGGTGCTCATAAAGACTATCAACAAGCGGCAAGTAACCTTAAAAATGCATTGATTGCCCAGTTAGATCAGCTTAAAGAAAAAACGATTGATGAATTGCTAGAATCTCGTTATCAACGCTACATGGCGTATGGTCATTTTGAAGGCTAGAATTAGACTCAAAATTAGGTTAAGAGCCATTGGCATTTTTAATCGTGGCATGTGTTAGAGTTTGATTTATGAGTGCTAATGCAAGCAATGAAAATTTTCTCCCCCCCCATTTAGTATGTTTTTCAGAGGTGTTAGAGGCGTTTATGCATCAATACTCTGATTTTTCTCGTATTTATATTGCCTTTAGTGGTGGCTTAGATTCAACCGTTTTACTGCATTTACTGTCACAATCGTCCAATATAAAAGGGCGACTTATCGCTCATCATGTTAATCATGATTTACAAGAAAGTGCTTCTGATTGGGTTAAGCACTGTAAATCGCTTTGTCTTTCTCTTAATGTATTATTTAAATCAAGCAAACTTCAATGGCCATCCACTAAACGAGAAGGAGTGGAGTCGGTTGCTCGAAGGTTGCGTTATCAAGCCTTAACAAAGGGGTGTTCTCTTGATGTAGATGTTTTAGTAACAGGGCATCATCAACGTGATCAAGCCGAAACCGTATTGTTAAACTTGGCCAGAGGCGCTGGTGTGTCAGGTTTGGCGGCGATGCCCATTCTTAAAGAGCTATCTACTACAACTGGAAGTGTAATGCACTGCCGACCGTTGCTACATACTCCGTATCAAAAATTAAAAGAGTATGCTAAGCATTTTAAATTGCCTTGGATTGAAGACCCAAGCAATGCAGAGACATTTTATCGGCGAAATGCCATACGTCAAGAGGTTTTACCTGTTTTGAGTGTCTATTGGCCAGAGATAGAAAGAACCCTAGCTCGAACAGCTGATAATATGTCAGAAGCGCATATTTTATTGAACCGAATGGCAGAGCAGACGTTAGCCAAAATAAAGAGTTTTGAATTTTATTTTGACTTTGATTTATTAACCAAGCTTGATTGGTTAGAACAGAAAAATGTGTTACGTTACTGGCTGTTTAAGCGATTTAATATAACGTTGTCAGTCAGGCATTATGCGTGGATAAAAGACGTGTTGGCTCAACAGTCAAAAAGTCGAAAAAATGCTTTTTCTTATCAGATGCGTCAGGGTGAGTTGTGTTTTTTTAAAAACCGGCTTTACTGCTTAAAACATAAATTACTACCCTATTTTTTTAAAGGTATAACGGTATTTGAATCGAGGGTATTAGGTTGTAATCAGGATGCCGCTTGGGTACTGAGCTTGCATGATGGTAGGCTGAGTGTGAACTCATCCTCTTTGTTAGAGTCATCTCTTTATTACCATTGGAAAATAGAAGCGTCTTTGGTGTTTCGACTGTCGGAGATGGTGGTGAGAAATGTGTCTAAAGAAGATGATCTGGATCGTAAAAAACTAAAGTCTTTTTTTCAGCAAAATAAAATTCCAGTTTGGGAGCGACCATTTTGGCCTGTTTTAACTTACGATGGTGTTATTGTGGGTGTCTTAGGTTGTTTTTATTGCGTGAAAAGTTCGGATAAGCATGACTTAGTTACGCATAAGATTGAAGAAAAGGGGGGGGAGAAAAATTTTCAACAAACTGTGTTGTTGTCTGTTTCTCAGCGGGAGTGCTATCGGATTATGAGAGGTATACCCTAATTATGGGGGGTTAGGCAAACAATTACATTGCTGAAAAAAAGCTTTTCGGCTATAATTCTCTCCCATTCTGATTGCTTGAAACCTTCGGTTTCTAACCCTTTATCTAAACCCTTTAAAAGTGTGCTAAATGACTAAATTTATTTTTGTAACAGGTGGTGTGGTTTCTTCGTTAGGCAAGGGAATAGCCTCAGCTTCTTTGGGCGCTTTGCTTGAAGCAAGGGGGCAGAAAGTAAGTATGCTTAAGATGGACCCTTATATTAATGTGGATCCTGGAACCATGAGTCCGTTGCAACATGGTGAGGTGTTTGTAACCGACGATGGCGCAGAAACTGATTTAGATTTAGGGCACTACGAACGTTTTGTACAACGTCACTTTACCCGACGTAATAGTTTCTCTACGGGGCAAGTGTACGAAACTGTTATTCGTAATGAACGTCGTGGTGATTATTTGGGTGGAACTGTTCAAGTCATTCCGCATATTACCGACGAAATCAAAAATCGAATTCAAGCCGCCGCTGCTGGATATGATGTGGTTATGGTTGAAGTGGGCGGTACTGTTGGTGACATTGAGTCACTGCCTTTTTTAGAAGCAATTCGTCAGCTCAGCCTTGAAGTAGGCCGAGACCGTTCTTTATTTATGCATTTGACTTTACTGCCCTATATTGCAGTAGCGGGCGAGGTAAAAACCAAGCCAACACAGCATTCGGTTAAAGAGTTGCGTTCAATTGGTATTCAGCCAGATATTTTAATTTGTCGTTCAGAAAAAGCTTTAGAAGCCAGTGAAAAACGCAAGATTGCACTGTTTACCAATGTTGAAGAAAAAGCAGTTATTAACTCACTCGACGCCAAAACCATCTATTCTGTTCCCAGAATGTTACACGAACAAGGGTTGGATGACCTCGTTATGAAGCGGTTAAATATTGAAATGAAACCATTGGATTTAAGTGACTGGGATTCAGTGGTAAACACACAATTAAACCCCCAAAAATCCGTTGAAATTGCTATGGTCGGTAAATACGTGGACTTAACTGAAGCGTATAAATCACTGATTGAATCATTAATTCATGCTGGAATTCATACCAATACTCGCGTTAATATTGACTACATTGATTCTGAATCATTGGAGAAATTAGGGCTCTCAGTACTTGAAAATAAAGACGCTATTTTAGTGCCTGGTGGTTTTGGTGAGCGTGGTGTTGAGGGTAAAATTTTGGCGATTCAGTTTGCACGAGAGCATAAAGTTCCTTACTTGGGCATCTGTTTAGGGATGCAGATGGCGGTGGTAGAGTTTGCGCGTAATGTGGCAGGTTTGACCGATGCACACAGCAGTGAGTTGAACGAAAACACCCCATACCCTGTGGTGGCATTAATTACCGAGTGGACTGATGAAAATGGTCAGAAAATTCAACGTGATGAGTCCGTTGATTTAGGCGGAACCATGCGGTTAGGTGGGCAAAATTGTGTCATTTCTGAAGAGTCAAAAATTTATCAAGCCTATGGTAATACGGTGATTCGAGAACGTCATAGACACCGTTATGAAGTGAATTATGGTTACGTTGCTAAATTAGAAAAGGCAGGGCTTCTCTTTACAGGTCGTTCCGAAGATGGCAGTCTTGTTGAAACCATTGAAATTGCTGACCACCCTTGGTTTGTTGCCTGTCAATTTCATCCTGAATTTACTTCAACACCTCGTAATGGACACCCTCTATTTACCGCATTTGTTCAGGCAGCAAATGTTTATCAAAAAAATAAGGAATAAGTGATAATGAAATTATGTGGTTTTGATATTGGAATTGATCAGCCGTTATTTTTAATTGCAGGACCTTGTGTGGTTGAATCTGAAAAAATGGCGATGGACACAGCAGAAAAATTAAAAAAAATGACCGATGCTGTTGGTATTCCGTTTATTTATAAATCGTCTTATGATAAAGCTAATCGTTCTTCAACTGCGAGCTTTAGAGGGCTGGGTGTTGAAGAAGGCTTGCGTATTTTACAAAAAGTAAAAGATGAAATTGGCGTACCAGTATTAACTGACGTGCATGAAGATTCCCCGTTGGATGAAATCGCATCAGTGGTGGATGTCATGCAAACCCCTGCTTTTTTAGTACGTCAAACCAATTTTATTCAAAATGTTTGTCGTCAAGGAATTCCCGTCAATATCAAAAAAGGCCAATTTCAAGCGCCTTGGGACATGGAACAAGTTGTTGCCAAAGCGCATGAAGTAGGTAATGAAAATATCATGGTTTGTGATCGTGGTACCTCGTTTGGCTACAATACCTTGGTGTCGGATATGCGTGGTTTGGCCTCAATGCGCCGTACAGGTTGCCCTGTGGTGTTTGATGCTACGCATTCGGTACAGCAACCTGGTGGACAAGGAACCACCTCTGGCGGACAAAGAGAGATGGTGCCCGTGTTAGCGCGTGCTGCGATTGCGGCAGGGGTTTCTGGTGTGTTTATGGAAACACATCCAAGTCCGGAAGAAGCATTAAGTGATGGCCCTAACATGTGGCCATTAGGACAATTAAAACCCTTGTTAGAAACCATGAAAGCCCTTGACGATTTAGTCAAACAACATGGGTTTATTGAAAACAATTTACTGGATGAAATGCATAAGATGTAAGTTGTCATCTTAGCGTCACAATTTAATAGTAAAATACGACACATGATAAAAAATGTAATTGAGTCGTTACCAGCGTGGTTACAAAAAAATTAAGTTTATATATTTAAATAAAATAAATAATAATAGTATAAGTAAGAGGAAATAAAAAGAATGTCATTGATTAAAGATATTAAAGCTCGTGAAGTAATTGATTCTCGTGGTAATCCAACAGTGGAAGCCGATGTTATTTTAGAGGATGGCTCTTTTGGTCGTGGTATTTCTCCTTCTGGCGCGTCAACCGGTTCTCGTGAAGCAATTGAACTGCGTGATGGCGATAAATCACGCTATGGTGGAAAAGGCGTGTTAAAAGCAGTTAACAATATTAATGGCGACATTAAAACCGCATTAATTGGCAAAAATGCACTGGATCAAGCGGCTATTGACCAGTTAATGATTGACTTGGATGGCACAGAAAATAAAGGTCGTTTAGGAGCGAATGCCATCTTGGCTGTATCCATTGCGACAGCTCAAGCGGCCGCCACTTCGAAAGGACTACCGCTTTACGCTTACCTAAAAACAGACGATTACCAAATGCCAGTTCCAATGATGAACATCATCAATGGTGGAGAACACGCCGATAACTCGGTGGATTTTCAGGAGTTTATGATTGTACCCGTTGGCGCGCCAAGTATTGCCGAAGCGGTACGCTATGGTTCTGAAATTTTTCATGAATTAAGATCTGTCTTGGCTAAAAAAGGTTATAACACTGCCGTAGGTGATGAAGGTGGATTTGCACCAGATCTTAAATCCAATGAAGAAGCGATTACCGTTATTTTAGAAGCGATTGAAAATGCAGGTTATAAGGCCGGTACAGACATCATGATCGCAATGGATGCGGCCTCTTCTGAACTGTATAACAAAGATGGGAATTACTTCCTAAAATCTGAAAATAAAACCTTATCATCAGAAGGAATGGTTAATTTGTTAGGTGAGTGGGTTAATAAATATCCAATTATCTCTATCGAAGACGGTTTGGATGAGTCGGATTGGGATGGTTTTAAATTGCAAACCGAAAAATTTGGCGACCGTTTACAGGTCGTTGGAGATGACTTGTTTGTGACCAATCCTAAAATTCTACAACAAGGAATTGATAACGGAGTGGCTAACTCAATTTTGATTAAAATCAACCAAATTGGTACCTTAACAGAAACATTTGAAGCCATTCGTATGGCAAAAGCAGCGGGTTACACAGCGGTAATTTCACATCGTTCAGGTGAAACAGAAGACACCGTTATTGCAGACATTGCCGTTGCAACAGGTGCAGGCCAAATCAAAACAGGTTCACTTTCTCGTACCGACCGTATTGCTAAATACAATCAGTTGATTCGTATTGAAGAAGCGTTAGGTAGTGAAGCCGTTTATCCTGGAATGAATGCATTCTATAACCTGAAAAAATAAAATAAATTCGAGGGTTTAGTGTGAAAAAAATTTATATCGCACTGGCAATCCTGATTTTAATTTTACAAGTTCGTTTGTTGTCCTCCAATGGTGGGCTTGGCGAGCTTTTTGCGTTACAGGAGCAGCTTAAAACCTTAGAATCTTCTTTAGAAGAGCAACGGTTGGTCAATGCAAAATTAGCACAACAAGTTAAAGAATTACAAAATGACTATGCCTCACTTGAAACCATTGCAAGACAGACATTAGGGATGGTTAAAAAAGATGAAGTGTTTATTAAATTGATTGAACTAAAACCATCCGAACTTGTTTTGCCACCAAATAAAGAAGATGAATAACTACTCAGCGTAATTGAGAAATTGTTCATTATCTGAAAAGCAGGAATGTTGGCAGACGTCATAAAGTTGTCATATTTATGTCAAGAGAATGTTATGAAGCGTTGCTAGAATAGATCATTCGTTAATACCTATTACTTGGAGTACGAGAATGAAAAATTCTAAACTGGTTATAGCATTAGGGCTTGCTACAGCGACTATGGTGGCATCCACCTCCTCTAGTGCAAGTAGCACTGATTTAAATGAATATCAAAAAGTTTCTGGTGTTTCAGGACACCTGTCATCTGTTGGTTCAGATACATTGGCCAATTTGATGACTTTATGGGCTGAAGAGTTTAAACGTTATTATCCAAATGTAAATATTCAAATTCAAGCCGCAGGTTCTTCTACTGCTCCTCCAGCCTTGACAGAAGGTACTTCAAGTATTGGACCAATGAGTCGGAAAATGAAGTCTAAAGAGTTGTCCATGTTTGAGAAAAAGCATGGTTATAAGCCAACGGCTATTGGAGTTGCAATTGATGCTTTGGCTGTTTACGTGCATAAAGATAACCCTATTAAAGCGTTAACCATTCCACAAGTAGATGCGATTTTTTCTTCTACGCGTAAATGTGGACTCAAAAATGACATTGCTACCTGGAGTGATGCTGGGGTGGCAGGTGCTTTAGCGAATAAAACCATTCAAATGTATGGCCGTAACTCTGTATCAGGAACTTATGGGTTCTTTAAAAAGAAAGCCCTTTGTAAAGGTGATTTTAAGTCTGCAGTAAATGAGCAACCAGGTTCGGCTTCTGTGGTTCAGTCTGTTTCAGCCTCTTTAAATGGCATTGGTTATTCAGGTATTGGTTATCAAACAGCGGGTGTCAAAATGTTGCCGATTGCTAAAAAAGCGGGGGGTAAATTTGTTGAAGTGAACCATGAAACAGCTATTAATGGAACTTATCCGTTGGCGCGTATTCTCTATGTTTATATTAATAAAACACCGAATAAACCGTTAGACCCTGTGGTTAAAGAATTTTTAACCTTAGTGCTTTCAAAGCAAGGTCAAGCGGGTGTCGCAAAAGATGGTTACATTCCATTGCCTGCAAAAATAGCAGATAAATATTTAAAGTTACTTCAGTAAAGGAGTTGTTCTAAAGTTTTTTTTATCTGGAGAATTAAGGTATTATCGAATTTACAGATAAAAACACGATAGTATGTGTTTTTATCTGGACAATCTGAGCCGTTCTATAATTACGTTGAGTCGATATTTAATGCTGAGTAAGTATATATAGACTATAATTTTGGTAAATTATTCTACTCTCGATAACCAGGACCATTGATTTCAAGACCATTTGACATGTAAGCTTGAAAAAATTCAAGGTTACGATATGTTTCGCTTTGTGCTTTATAAGGAATGGCACGCATGTTTTTCTGACACCCTTCGTAGCGTCGATGCAACGTTCCTAGATTTTGCCATTTTGCACGGAAAACAGGAAAGTGTGTTGTGTGACCTAATGCCGAAGATAAGGTATTGGAACGCGCATTGCGGCCGGAGTTATCGACATGACATTTAGCACAAGACAGGTTGAACTGTCCGCGAGGTTTGATGAAAAAATCACGGCCTTCAGTATAAGCCGCTCGAGCTAAATCAGATTCAATTTTGACATCAATTTTTTGGCCACGCGCATTGTCGGCTAAATAGGCACTGATTTGAGCAATAGGGCCTTTTTTCCAACCGTAAGGTTCCAGTCCTGTATCCGTACGACATTTGTTAATAGCACCTTCAAGTGTTACTACTTGTTTGGTATTTTCATCAAAATAGGGGTGTTTTACTCGAATTTTTGTGACATCTGTTCCAAAGCATTTTTCATAGACAGCAAGGTCTTTGTTGTAAAGTGCTTCGCCTTCATCAATGGCATCTAAATAGGGTGGGAACTCTTCAGCAGCTTCCCATTGTGCCATTTTATCTTGTGAGTAAATATATGCCCCATTGACGTATTCTTCTGGTGTAATGCTAGGGTTTTTTGCTTTAAAAAAATCGACAAATTGCTGACGATCTTTTTCAGGATCTATCGTTGCTGCCATACTTGATGTAGTAAGCACTGATACCCCTAAAGATAAAGCGATTAGTAATGTTTTTTTCATTCCAATCCTTCGCCCGAAAGCTTTTTTATTTAAACTTATTGGTAAAACTTGCTCAGCATGGTTGTAAGTGTTTTGGTAAGCTGAGCAGTTACAAATTATTTTAATTTAAGTTCGGTAGAGCCTTTAGCACCTGTGTTGTCCACAAGTGAAATAGAGACTTTATCGCCAGAGTTTGCTTTAACTTTTACTGAGACGTATGGATTGGTCGACACAGCACCAGACCATTGGGCATCGACTGCTTTTTCACCATTAACGGCAATTTCAACGGTTTCGATAAATTTAGCCGGATAGGGTTTTCCTGTTTTTTTATCCATGCGGAGTCCAGATTCCATTGGATGTTTGATCAGTGCTTTTACTTCTGCAATGCCTTCTTTAGATTTTCCACGCATTCTGATTTTAATCGACATATTGTTTCCTTTTTATCATGTTTGAGTCGTTACATTAAAAAGTGGGGTTAAAAACGTTAACCGCCGCAACCACCAATTGTGACTTTAACTTCTTGTTCTGCTTTAAGCAGTTTACCGTTAGCTTTTACAATGGCGATGACATTCATGGTTTGTCCGAGTTTGATTCGAGTTGAGACAAAACCAAGTGCGGCGGGTGCAAAGGTGTATTCGCATACTAAAGGCATTGGGTTTTTACTGCCTAAAATTGCAATGGACTCAACACCGTTGATTTTTGTGGCATCAACAGTAATAGGGGTAACCGCCCCGTTTTCTGCAATTGCTGGTGTTTTTAGCTTAATATCACTTGAATCGGTTGCACTGCTGGCTCCAAATATATTAGACAGTGCATCATCGGTGGTTTTTGAGCCAAAGGCTTTTGAATTCCATTCAGCAAGTACCGTAGTTGGTATTAATAGGCCGGCGTTAACTGCGACAACTGTTGCGCTTGTTGCAAGTGTTCCCTTGAGAAAAGATCTACGTTTCATAAGTGTTTAACTCCCTGTTAAGGTTTCATATTTAAAATTATAGAGTGTAAATAAAGTCAGTGATGGTGTTAATTTCACTGTCTGTTAGAATGCCATGTCGACCAAAAGGTGGCATTATGCTGTTTGGGATCGTTTGGCTTTTTGAGGTTCCCCAAATTTTGTCAATAAGTTTTTGTTTATCTGGATAGCGTAATTGCATGGCAATTAAAGCGGGTCCTATATTACCTGGCATGGACCCTCCTTTTATTGCATGACATGCAAGGCAATTTCCTTTGCTTCGAGCAAAAGCCAGTTTTTTGCCCTCTTCAATGGTTGCGCCAGAAGATTCTGCAGCGGTAACTGTTAAGGGTGTTGAAATAATAACCCCAGAGATTGCTAGGGCTGTTAGTAGGTGATTTATTTTAGAACTCATTATTTTTGTTCTCCTAAAAAGGGGCTTTCAACCTTCCCGTTGTGCTTGGGATTTTATTTTGCAATGTTTATTTTACGTTGAGTGATACCTTAATTTTTATTGTTATCTGAAAATTAGGGTATTTTTTTACTCTCTTGTTTTGTAGCTTACTCAGTTAGGCGATAAACGCAAGTATTTTAAGTACTCGATAGCTATAGTATTTTTAATCACTCGACAGTATTTTCTTATATATACGCATTAGTATTTATTTGTTGCGTAACTACTTGGTTTCCCTCTGAGAAGGGGAATATCTGTGAACATTTACACTTGTAAGATTATATTATTCTTTATATTTCTTGTTTTTCAATAAATTCTTATTTTTATGTTCAAATAATGCAATGTGTTGCTTTAGTGTTGCGTTGGCGGTGATTTTTGCTTGTTTTAATAGATAAAGGGTTCTTTTAATATTGCCAATGTCAAATTGTGCGAGGGCTAAAAAATAGTAAGCTTCGGTCTGTTTTTGTTGGCTTGCATAAATTTCAGAAAGTGTTTTATAAATTTGATAGGTGTACCTTTGTTGATCTGTGTGTTGCATTAATAATGTGATGGCTTGTTGTTTTTTATTAAGAGAAAGCAATAATTTTGTATAACTTAATAACAGAGCGGTATTGTTTGGGTTGAGTGCTAATAAATATTCTGCCTGGCTGATTATTTGTGCGGTGAAAGCGGGGGTGAGTGGGTGCTTGGTGACGGTATTCAGTAGCAAGGTTGTGTAAAGAAATTGATGCGGGTGTTGTTTCTCCATTTCTTGTAGACAGCGCAGTTGGGAAAGGGGGGGGGGAGAATTTTTGGAAAGTGTTTGTAAATTTTGTTGGTAGCAACTCTCACCAGGTGTTAAAGATAACGTGGTGTCGTTTATAATTTGATTTTTAAGGTCATTTTTGAGTTTAAGTTGAATTAACGAGAGGTGATTATTTGATTTTTTTACATATTGAGCTGTGAGGTTTTGTGCTCTATTTTCGGCTTCTTCAATGCGACGTTCTGTCACGGGGTGAGAGCGTAGAATTTCAGGAATTTGAAATGTATTGTATTGATTTTTTTTGGCTAAACGCTCAAAAAAACGACTCATCGCATGAGGATTATAGCCAGATTGATTGAGGAATTTAATTCCAATATGGTCGGCTTCAGACTCATATAAACGTGAATTTTTGAGCTGTCGTTCAATGTTAAGGCTCATGCCAGCTATAAGTGTTGGATAGATTGCTGTGCTATCGTGCATACCAATTAAAATTGCAGCAAGGAGAGTTGCAATTGTACTTAAACTGCCTTGTTTTTGATTTATTTCATGCCCTCTTGAGAGGTGGTTTTGGGTGACATGCGCAATTTCATGGGCAATAACAGCTGCGAGTTCGTCTTCACTTTGAACGGCTAAAATAAGCCCTGTATGAATACCAACAATACCATTTGGCCCTGCAAACGCGTTAATACTAGGGTTGTCTATGACGTAAAATCGAAAAGCACGTGGCGTGCCTGTTTGGCTCGCAATTTCATGGCCTATTTTGCGAATATAGGTTACTACATCGGGATCGTAATTGAGATCGTACTGCGTGTGTAGGGCGGTATTGAAAGCACGCCCTAGCTCTTGTTCAACGTTAATATTATAGGCGATTAAATCAGAAGAACCCAAATCAGGTGGTTCGGCGGCGCGAATTGTGGAAGCAAGGGTTAATACTACCAGTAGCATCATGAGATGGTAAAATGGCTTGTGGAGTGGTTTTATAAGACGGTATTGCGTGTTCATTTGAGTATTGAGGCTACGTTATCCAGAGCTTCCTTATCCTTAAGAGAGAGTATTGTGATTATAGTTGATAGTAAAGGATTCGCGTGTCCTATGCCAGTGATTAAGCTTAAGAAAGCATTGACACACCATTCTGATAAAGGGAGTGTCTTTTTATTGTCATTAACCGACGAAGGAGGATTGAAAGACATTCCTGCGTTTTGCCAGCAGCAACAGTTAGAGTGGGTTTTATTACAAAAAAAGCCTTTTATTGAGTTTAAAGTGTGGCGTAAAGATGTGTTGTAAACGTAATTTAAAAAGAGGGGCGGGGTAAAAAATGGATGGATCGTCACCAGAGCAGTTAAGTATTATTCACACAAAGGGCACATTGGATTGGGCTTATCCTGTATTTATATTGGCCAGTAGCGCGGCCGCAATGGATAAAAAAGTGGAGTTATTTTTTACATTTTATGGTTTAAATTGTTTGTTAAAAGACATAAGAGGATTAAAAGTATCTCCATTAGGAAATCCAGGTATGGTGATGAAAAGCCCCGTTGGCCCTGATTGGTTTAGAACGGTCGATTGGAATAAAGCGCTTCCAGGACTGGTCTGGACACTTCCAGGTGCGGCAATGTTGGCAACATGGGGGTTTAAAAAACAAATGTTAATGGAGGGGCAAGTGCCTGTAGAAGAGTTGCGGGAACTCTGCCTTGAATTGGGTGTAAGTATGACCGCTTGTCAAATGACCATTGATTTGATGGGGTACCAACAAACTGATTTTATTGAATCCATTTCATTTGCGGGTGCGGCTTCCTATTTTGCCACAACGCCTGAAACACAGAGTTTATTTATATGAGACCTTTGCATGAAAGGATGTTCGGATAAAAAAGGTATAGTCGCAATGCCATTAAGTCATAACCACAAGATTTATAAGAACTTTTATACGTTTGGTAGAAGAGATTACTCTTGTTCGTTTTCATATTCCGATCAAAATGTCTGTTTTTTCGTACTGCGGTAGGTGACAAGCTGATCAATTCCGCTAAAGATTCTATCTGCCTAATGGTTTTTTTACAAAAAAAGTTGATAGAATAGGGCGCTTACCGAATTAATTTAATAAGAGGCCTTTGCGTGGTACAGGTGCGGAACGAAGAACTCGACCGCCCGTAAGGGGTAAGTCGAGAAAGAAAAATGAGCTAATATTTTTTTTCTGATTGAGACAGAAAACGTTGTTAATAGACCGCTATTGACCTCTTTTTAACGAAAATCAGGGAAATATCAGCCATTTTTACTCGTGATTGTATTGTGCAAAGGTCTCAATAAAAAAGTGATTTTATGAAACCGTTTGAAAAAGGGATTTATCTCCTTCCTAATTTAATGACTACAGTAGCATTGTTTGCAGGTTTTTATGCTGTTATTGCAGGTATTCAAGGTCATTTTGAAGTTGGAGCAATTGCTATTTTAGTGGCAATGGTGTTGGATGGTTTAGATGGCCGAATTGCTCGAATGACCAATTCGTGCAGTGCTTTTGGTGCAGAGTATGACAGCCTTTCAGATATGATATCGTTTGGATTAGCCCCCGCATTATTGATGTTTCAATGGATTTTACATGACTTCGGTAAATTAGGCTGGTTAATCGCTTTTATTTATACTGTAGCAGCCGCATTACGTTTAGCACGTTTTAATACTCAAGTAGGTGTGGCAGATAAACGATATTTTCAAGGATTACCAAGTCCAGCAGCAGCAGGGGTATTGGCGGCATTGATTTGGATGGTTGAATCGAATCAATTAGAAAATCAAGCTTTGCCCGTTACGACATTAATATTGACGCTGGTGGTAGGGCTAATGATGGTCAGTAACATTCGCTTTAGTTCGTTTAAAGAGTTTAATTTAAAAGGAAAAGTTCCTTTTATGACATTGTTGATTATTGTATTGATTTTGGTTGTTATTACATTAGAACCACCCACTTTATTGTTTCTTATTTTCTTAACCTATACATTGTCAGGCCCTGTGATGACGTTGGTGACGTTAAAAAAAACACGTGCACTACGTAAACAGCAACGTGACGAGGAAGTTGTTTGTCGAGATCCAGAAAAAAACGGAGACAATTCATGAAAAAGCATTTAGTCATATTTGATACCACTTTACGGGATGGCGAACAAAGCCCTGGTGCTTCCATGACTAAAGAGGAAAAAGTCAGGATTGCCAAGCAGTTAGAAAAGCTACGAGTGGATGTGATTGAAGCAGGATTTCCCGCCGCCAGTCAAGGAGATTTTGATTCGGTTCAAGCCGTGGCCTCTGTGGTTAAAGAGTCAATCATTTGTGGTTTGGCACGTGCCGTTGAAAACGATATTGTGCGTGCGGGGGAGGCAATTAAAGTTGCTAATGCAGGGCGTATTCATACCTTTATTGCTACCTCGCCCATTCACATGGAGAAAAAATTGCGTATGACTCCTGATCAAGTGGTCGAACGTGCCGTTTGGGCGGTGAAAAGAGCGCGCGATTTTACCAATGATGTAGAGTTTTCGCCTGAAGACGCTGGGCGTTCGGATCTGGATTTTTTATGCAGAGTGATTGAAGCGGCAATTAATGCTGGTGCCACCACCATTAATATTCCAGATACAGTGGGGTACAATGTGCCTAACCAGTTTGGTAGCTTATTTAAAGCACTGATTGAGCGAATTCCCAATGCAGACAAAGCTATTTTTTCAGCACATTGCCATAACGATTTAGGGTTGGCTGTCGCCAACTCCTTAGCTGCGGTTAGAAATGGTGCACGCCAAGTAGAGTGCACTCTAAATGGTTTAGGAGAACGTGCAGGAAACACCGCGTTAGAAGAAGTGGTGATGGCCATTAAGACCCGTCAAGATGTTTTTGCAATGGATACCCGCATTAATACCCAAGAAATATTGACCACCTCTCGTCTGGTTTCAAATATTACTGGTTTTGCTGTACAACCCAATAAAGCCATTGTGGGTGCAAATGCCTTTGCACATGAATCGGGTATTCACCAGGATGGCGTGTTAAAACATCGTGAAACCTATGAAATTATGCGAGCAGAAGATGTCGGCTGGAGCACCAATAAAATGGTTATGGGGAAACACTCTGGTCGCAATGCTTTTAAAACTCGTTTAGAAGAGTTGGGCATTGAGTTTGAAACGGAACAAGAGCTAAATGATGCCTTTGTTCGTTTTAAAGAGCTGGCGGATCGTAAACATGAAATTTACGATGAAGACCTTCAATCTCTGGTAACCGACAATAATATTCAACGTGTCGAGAATGATACCTACCGTTTAATCTCTTTAAAAGCGTCAATGGAAACTGGAGAATCTTCAAAAGCCAACGTGGTGTTATGGGTACAAGGCAAAGAATTAAGCGCATCGGCAAATGGTTGTGGTGTGGTGGATGCAACCTTTAAAGCCATTGAGTCCTTAGTACTGTCTGAGACCTGCCTAGAGCTTTATTCCGTAAGTAACGTCACTAATGGTACAGATTCTCTAGGAGAGACGACTGTTCGGCTCGAAAAAGGCGGGCGTATTGTTAATGGCATGGGATCTGATACTGATATTGTACTTGCTTCTGCCAAAGCTTATGTGAATGCCTTAAATAAAATGACCGATAAATTGGTCAAAGACCACCCCCAAGCCTCTGTTTAAATGAAGATTTTTCATGTCTCATTTTACGCCTAATATAACCTTTTCAAATATCCTGTTTGAGCAAATAGGGGGGGTGAATTGGCAACTCAGACCCGACAGTGTTTTACATATAGGGCTTGAGTCTGATGAGAATTTAACCTCTTTATTATCAAGACCTATGCAGAACAGTCAATCAAACTCCTCTGCTTCCCTTCAAACTTTAGACTCCACATCTGATGTCATTACGATTGTAGTATTAGGTCAAGGGTTAAACGATATTTGGCAAAATGATGCGCAACAAGCATGGTTACTTTGGCAAAATATCATGCAGGTCTTTAATTGGGATGAGGCTAATATGGTTTTTTTTGATACTTCACATATTGTTTCTGAAGAAATGCTTTTCACCACTATGGAAGAGATTGTTGAACTGGGCGTTGATTGGGTATTAAGCATGGACGAAGAGCACGCATTGGCAGACATATTGCAAGAAGGGATGCACGTTATTCAGGTGCCAGACATAGAAACGATGTTAATGGATTCCTATGCCAAACAAACGTTTTACAATACTGTTATTTCCATTGCTGAATGTTCATAATACAATCCAGTTAGTTTAAATGAGACCTTTGCACGATACAATCATGAATGAAAATGGCTGATATTTCCTTGCTTTTCGTTAGAAAAGGGGTCAATAGCTTATTTTTCTTTCTCGACTTACCCCTATGGACGTCGAGTTCTTCGTTTCGCGCCTGTATCGTGTAAAGGCCTCTAAACATGATAAGTGCATAAAATTATGATCGAATTTAGCTTCTTAAAATCCATGCAAGATGCCGATTTAGCTTGGGTATTGGCATTAGAGCAACGATCATACAGTTTTCCGTGGAGTAAAAAAGGTTTTGAAAATAGTTTAGAACAAGGATTAAATTATATTTTTTGTGATCTACAAGGGCATAAATTAGGCTATTGTTGTATCTTGCCAGTGCTGGACGAAGCGCATATTTTAAATGTATGTGTTGCCCCAGAATATCAAAGAAAAGGCATTGCAAAAGAAGCATTAAAAAAAATTTTGGCCAAATTACAAAGTACCTTTCAAGTTATTTTTCTGGAAGTTAGAGAGTCAAATACATCGGCCATTAAGCTTTATCAATCCCTAGGGTTTCATAAAGACGGTGTGCGTAAAAATTATTATCGAGTAAGCCGTTGGGACGAAACTCAGCAAGAATTAATTGAAGGTAAAGAAGATGCTGTATTAATGTCTTTTTACTTTCTATCTGGGGGTTAAAGCTTTCGTTGTAAAAAACACACCATACAAAATACGACAAAAAAAATACTTTAATATCAGAGACCTTTTAATTATGCTAATGCTTATTTCTCCTGCTAAATCTTTAGATGAAAGTACGCCTGTTCCTATTAAATGCCATACACAGCCTATATTATTAAATCAAGCCGCAGAATTGATGGGTTCATTGCAAACTCTTGTGCCAGAAGAGATTGGTAGGCTGATGCGTATTAGTGAGAAATTGTCTGAGTTGAATTATCAGCGTTTTCAAGCGTGGCAAATTCCTTTTTCCGCAGAAAAAGCCAAGCAAGCCGCATGGCTTTTTAAAGGGGATGTATATCAAGGATTGGATGCTTACGGATTATCAGAGGGGGGGGTAAAATTTTTACAAGCGCACTTACGGATTCTTTCAGGGCTTTATGGCGTATTAAAACCGTGTGATGAAATTTTACCGTATCGGTTAGAAATGGGTACAAAGTACCCTAATGCAAAAGGAAAGGATATCTATACTTTTTGGGGGAAAAAAATTACTCAAGTATTAAATCAAACGTTACAAGAAATGGAAAGTCGTATCGTTGTTAATTTGGCCTCTAATGAGTATTTTAAAGCAGTTCAACCCAAGTTATTAAATGCTCGAATCATTACCCCCATTTTTAAAGATTGGAAGGGAGATAAATATAAAATCATTAGTTTTTATGCCAAAAAAGCACGCGGTTTAATGGTGCGTTATGCGGCAGATAATTTGATTAAAAATGTTGAATCGCTAAAGTATTTTGATGTTGATGGTTACCGTTTTGCACCAGAACTATCTAATGAAACCGACTGGATATTTACCCGAAAAACAGAAGACTAAGGAAATTGTTATGTCTAAAACGCCACAACTTGGTATTTTTAATGAAGAAGCAACGCACTTCTATTTTTTAGAATACCATTTGAACTCTAAAAATAGTGTGCAAGTAAAACAGGTTATTGCAGGGGTACTCAATACGTGTAAAAAACAGTGTCCAGCGGTTTCCATCGTCGTTAGTTTTGGTGAAACAGCATGGCATTTTTTACAGCCAAACTGGATGCCATCCACATTAAAATCCTTTAAAACTTTACACGGGGAAAAAGGACATCAAGCCTTATCGACTCAAGCAGACCTCTTTTTTTGGGTGCATGGAATAGATATTTCTCAAGTGTTTGATATTGCATTGACGATTGATCGACAATTGAAAAGCATTGCTCATTTAGCGTTGCAAGAACGTGGATTCAGTTATCATCAAAATTTAGATTTAATTGGTTTTGAAGACGGTACAGCGAATCCTGAAACGGATGAATTAAAGCTGGAAGCGGCAGTGATTGCAGAAGGTTTACCTGGGGCGGGAGGATGTTTGGTATTAAGCCAAAAATGGCTTCATGATTTAGAAAAATGGAATGATATTCCCATTCATTGCCAAGAAGCTGTTGTGGGGCGAACTAAATTAGAAAATATTGAGTTAGAAGGGGAGGCGATGCCTAGTGACTCACATATTAGCCGAACGGATTTAAAAGTAGACGAAGTGGCGATGAAAATATACCGTCGTTCTGCTCCGTTTGGTTCTGTTACCGAAAAAGGTCTGTTCTTTTTGGCGTTTGGTTGTGAATTATTACGCTTTACCACGCAATTAGAAAGTATGTATGGTCTAACTGAAGATCATACAATAGATCAACTGCTAAATTTTTCAAAAGCTGTTACAGGCTCCTACTGGTTTGCACCTTCACAAGAAGATTTAGAAGCGTTGTTGGTGGTTCCTGAGAGCCTGTCTGAGAAAGAGCATGTGTAATGAAATGGCCAAATTATTTCTATCTGTGGTCTTGAATGGGTAGGTGTTGTGTAACAATACGTTGAAGCTGTTGTTGTAGGTGATTAAGGTCGCCTGTGTTGTTAATGATGACATCGGCCATGGCGAGTCGTTCTTTGCGACTGGCTTGTTGGTGGATGATTTTTTGGATTTGTTCGGGGCTGTTTTGATCGCGTAGGCAGGCTTGCTTTAATTGTTGTTCCACAGAGGTATCGACCACCCATATTTGATCTAGATAGTCGGGTATTTGTCCATTTTTTTGGATGTTTTCGGTCAGCAGGGGGATGGCAATTAAGATAGCAGTAGGGGGGGGAGAATTTTGTTTGAGTCTGGCAATTTGTTTTTGAACTTCTGTTTGAATTATAGGGTGTAAAATGGCTTCAAGTTGTTTTTTGGCGGTGCTATTGTTAAAAATAAGTTCTCGTAATGCTTTGCGATTTAACGTTGTATCGTGATTTAAAATACGATTGCCAAATTGTTGTACGATGGCGTTGAGCCCGACTGAATTTAGTGTGACCACTTCTCTTGCAATGTGATCGGTATCAATGGTTGGAATGTCATGTTTTTCCAGTAACTGGCTGACGGTCGATTTTCCTGAACCAATGCCACCTGTCAGTCCAATGATGATGGGGGGGGAGAAATTATTATTTGGCTTCATTAAAACGGGAGATACTTTTAGGTTTGCCGAATAAATACCCTTGTACATGGGTTGCGCCAGCCTGTTTGGCTTGTTCAAATGCCTCTTCGGTCTCTATGCCTTCTAAGACTAAATCATAGCCTGAATCACGTACCATTTTAGCAGTGGATAGAATAATATTTTTGGTTTTTTCATCGGCATTGAGTGCTAAAGTCATGCTCATATCAAATTTAATAATGTCAACGGGCATGTGGGCAAGGTAGCGAATGGAAGAATAACCACTGCCAAAATCATCTAGAGCGATTAGAAACCCTTGTTGTCTTAGGGTGTTTAATACTGTTTTAGCATATTCCATGTGATCAATTAAGGTATTTTCAACAATTTCGATAACGATTTTATAGTTTTTTAAATAGGGTATAAATGGTTGAAATAGCTCGACAAAGTCGGATTGTAATAAGGTTTTACCTGAAATGTTAATGGAAACTCCTGTTTTTTGAGGAATGAAGCCTTTTTGAAAGGCGTGTAAGATTTGTTGAATAATTTGAGTATCCATCTCAACTTCTAATCGTCTACGTTCTACAATCGAAAAAATATCAGAGGGGTAAATAAGTAAATCTTCTTTTTGAATGCGAATTAAGGACTCATAATAGAGTGCGTTATTTGAGATTGATTGAATTTCCTGTAAATGCATGTTGATATATTGACCAGTATGAATTGCTTCTACAATGGTATTAATAACTTGATTAGACACCAGAGATAAGCTTTCTTGCTCAAGTTGGCTTTGATAGCATTGAATTTTATGTTGATGGGATTGTTTGGCTTTATACATAGCAATGTCAGCTTGACGCGGTAAGTTTAAGAGATCACCTCGTAAGTTTTTAGACATTTGATGTTCTAGGTGGCTAATGCCAACACTGAAGGTGAGTTTTTCTTTAATTCCTATGCCACTAAAATTATAGTGTTTGAGGGATTTTAAACATTTTTTGGCAATGGCAAAGGATTCGTGTAAAGGAGATTTTTTAATAATAACAGCAAATTCATCACCTCCTATCCGAAATACAGGGTATTGTGATGGTAGGTTTTTTTGGATGATTTTGGCGGAAATTCGAATAACATCATCGCCTACTTCATGTCCGTAAGTGTCATTGAGGGCTTTAAAAAAATCACAATCAAATAATATAAAAGAGACATTGCTTGGGTGATATTCAGAGGAGGCGAGCAGCTCGTTCCAAGCTTCATCAAAAGCTCTGCGATTATGAATATTAGTTAAAGGATCTCGCCGTGCTTGTTCCCAAACAATTTTATATTGTGTTTTGAGTGCTTGTTGAGTGGTTTGTAAATCTCGGTGATAATCATGAATGGAGTATTTAAGCTCTTCAAACTCTTTGATTAAAAAGATTTCTCGGGTAATGGGCAGGTTTTTTTTAGGGTTTTTCTTAAGTTGCTGCACGTAGCTAGAGAGCGTTTGCATGGGACCACTAAATAATGTTTGAAAAATAATGATGATTAAAATGGTTAAAATAATTAATAAAATGATGACATAGAGTGTAAAGTTATTAATTAATTGCCAAAGTTCATCTGAAACGGCGTTGGTTACGGGTTCAAAGTGTAAGTAAGATGATAGGTCGGATAATGAGGTTGGCTTTGTACCTGTAAATTGAATGCTGTCTGGGTTTGCATAGGTAAATTCGTGTTCATTTAATAAAAAGTTGTGTAATGCAACAGAAATGCCAATGTAGCCTTGTATGGATTGAGAATTTCTTTCAAAAACGGGCTCAAACATATGTAAAAAAGCTTCTTTTTCTGAAAAAATAACGGTTGGTTCTTCATCTTGAATGTGCAGTGGCAGGCTGGTGTTTGAGTTGTTATCTGCAATTGAAGGCATTAATAACCATTTTTTTTGGTTGTAAATTTCAAGTTGTGTGTAATTTTTTTTGAAATAAGGACTGCCTTTTAATCGATCTTCGTGCCAAAAATAGTAATAGCTTGGGTCTTCAATTTGTTGTCGAATTTCATCCCACTCTGCTAATTCCAGCAGGTTGCTGGTTAGGCTAATAATACTTTCTTCAACGGCTAATTCGATCTCTTCTTTTGCCAGTTCTAATGTTTTTTGCTGCAGAGTGACTTGTATTGATTGTGTTTGATGATACAGGTTACCAATTAACAATACCAACATGAGTAAACCAATGGCCAATAAACCAGTAAAATACATTTTTACTGGTTGTATAAGATAAGGTTTTAGGCTCATGTAGTGACTCGTTTAAGGAGTTTGTTGGGTGAGTATTTGTAAAATATTATCTTGTAGGTCAAATTCATACTCATTGGAAAAAAAATGGTTTGCCCCCTCAATAATCACAAGGTTTGTTGAGGTTTGTTGTAACTCATTCAACCATTCGCGTCCTACTTTTTTATAACGTTGATCAGAGCCACCCATAATAGTATAGCTGGGTATTTTTAAGTGGTTAAGTGCCGAGAGCGTATGAAGTCTATCTATTTTTAAGTAAGATAAAAAACTTTGTGGGGTGGCATAATATTGATCATTACAAAATAAAAAATGGTAATTTGAGGGGGTGTTGATGCGGTTTTTTAATAACATGCGAGCAGACGCGAGTTCTTCCGTTAGAATACCGAGTTCAGGGCCGTTTAAATAAAAAAGGCTGGTAAAAATAGCGCTAGAAACATTGGGGTGTGGACGGCTGGCTAAAAATTCCAATACCTCTAAACTGCCACTGGAGTGACCAATGAGTATGATCTTAGAATGCCCTTGTGACTGTAGCCAATTGACCCAGTACTCAATTTCAATAATATCTCGCTCTAACGTGTGTGTATGCAATGAGTCGCATTTGAGTAAATTACGTCGTTGTGAAATATTTAATGTTAGGGTGGGAGCCAGTGCGTTAAACCCCTCTGATTGTAAAAATTCTAAAATAGAGGTAATGGTGTGAAATTGATTGGTCGTTAAAAACCCATGTAAAATAAGTACAGCGGGTTTTGTTCGCTCTCCTAAAAGGTATGTTGCTTCTGCAGTGATATTGAGAGAGGGGATTTTTTGCACGATTGTTGTTGCTTGTGCTGGAAAATATAAACACAATAAAAGAATGCTAAGTTGCTTGGATAAAAATAAAATACATTGTTGCATAGTGACAATATTTCCAACCATTAAATGCTTTAGTGAATAAAAAATTTTAACAGTAAACAGGATGTGAATTTTAACTAAATGAAACCGTTTTTGAAGTAAATTGGATTTGGCCAATTGGTTGAACACAAATGCTGGGTATTAGTGCGATACAGGGTGTAACTTATTAGAGTACTATTCTCTTACCATCCTTAATTAGATGGTATTACTTAACAGTGAATTAAATTTAATTCTGATCTCCAGACAGGCTCCTAGGAGCCTGTCTGAGAATGAGAAATCTACTGCGGAAAATCCATTTTGGTCATCTTTTATGTAAATTTTCGTTGTTTAGAGTGACTAAACGCCTTAAATGTACACAAAACCTGCCACAAAATGACTTTCCCTCGCGACGACTTTCATTCTCGGACAGACTCCTAGCTAGATGCGTCAAGGTTAAGGAAGTGCGTTAGTAAACGTATTTTTGTCTGGAGATTTAGGGTTTAAGAGTGGATGAAATCAGAAAATATGTGTGGGATTTGTGGTGAAATTTATTGGGATGGGCAATCATCAAATGGTGCGCGCTTAAATGCAATGTTGCAAGCGATGTTGCATCGTGGGCCTGATGATGGTGGCGTGTGGCAAAAAGAACATGTTGGATTAGGGCATCGGCGTTTATCCATTATTGATCTCTCAGAGGCTGGCCATCAACCTATGCTGGATAAAGAGTTAACGCTGGTTTTTAATGGTTGTATCTATAACTACAAAGTGCTTAGAGAGACGTTAGAAGCGCTGGGTCATCAATTTCAATCGCATTCCGACACTGAGGTGATTTTAAAATCCTACCGCCAATGGGGCATGGAGTGCGTGCAATATTTTGAAGGCATGTTTGCGCTTGCTATTTGGGATGATGATTTGCAACAGCTTTTGTTGGTAAGAGACCGGCTTGGCATTAAGCCTCTTTATTATGCGCCAGTGGCTGGTGGAATGCGCTTCGCCTCTAATACACAAGCGCTACTTACCAGTGATGATATTGATACTGATATTGATCCAGTTGGATTACATCATCAATTAACTTTACACGCAGTGATTCCCGCACCCCATACGATTTTAAAGGGCATTCGAAAGCTTGAGCCTGGCCATTGGATGATTGTTAACCCAGATGGTCAAATGTTTAAAAAATGTTTTTGGCATTTGAATACGATTGCACCCGAAAAAATAGACGGAAAACCGAAACCCCAAACAGAACAAGCGTGGATTGATTCCATTCATGAACGTTTAAAAGAGGCCGTGTTAAAACGTTTAACTGCGGCTGATGTGCCAGTGGGTGTATTGCTTTCGGGCGGACTGGATTCTAGCTTATTGGTTGCATTGTTGGATGAGGCGGGGGTAAAAAATATTAAAACGTTTTCGATTGGTTTTGAAGATGCACCAGAAGAAAAAGGCAATGAATTTGAGTTTTCAGATTTAGTGGTTGAACGTTATCAAACGGAACACCAAAAAATTTTGATTTCTAATGAAGCTGTGTTGCCCCGATTACACGAAGCGGTTGAAGCGATGTCTGAACCGATGGTTGGTCAAGATGCCGTGGCGTTTTATTTATTGTCTGAGCAAGTTTCCAAAAGTGTTAAGGTGGTGATGTCAGGTCAAGGAGCAGATGAAGTGTTTGGGGGGTATGATTGGTATCCTAAAATGCATCAAGCAGGTATGAATATTAATTTGTTCAATTCTGATGAGGCTGTGCAAGCATTTGCTCCCTACTATTTTGATCGTGCGCATCAAGAGTGGTTGGACGTTGTGGATTCAAAATATCATATAGAGGATGTGACTTCACAATTAGTGGGAGACCGTTTAACAGAGGGGGGGGCAAAAACTTTTTTAGATCAGGTATTGCGCTTTGATGTGACCACTTTAGTTGTGGATGATCCTGTTAAACGAGTCGATAATATGACTATGGCATGGGGATTGGAAGCACGAGTGCCATTTTTAGATCATAAATTGGTTGAGCTGGCGATGATGGCTCCTGATGCATTAAAAATAAAACAAGATGGTAAGTTTATTTTAAAAGCCATTGCCCGCGGAATGGTGCCAAATGAAATTATCGACCGTCCTAAAGTTGCTTTTCCTATGCCAGCCCTTAAATATGTACGAGGTGAATTCTTTGAGTTTATGGCATCATTGTTAACTTCGCCTCAATCTAAAGCACGCGGGATTTTTAATCAAACCAAATTGCAAGAATTATTGAATAACCCAGAAGCAAAAGAGAGTTTTACAGCCATTCAAGGCAGTAAATTATGGCATGCGGCATTATTGGAGTTTTGGCTACAAAAGCATGTAGATAAAATAATTTAAACCTTGGCCCCCAAAATAGAAGCAAGGCGTTGGGTTCTATACTCCATTTTTACAGTACATATTTGGGTATAATGCTTCCCCCCTCCCAGATAGAAAATGCATTTCTATCTGGGGATTAGGGGGCTTTTTTATTGTTTTTAATGGTACTCGTTATATGCCTTCAAAATCTTCAGCACCCTCTGTGCCCAATGAACTATCAAATGAATCATCAGTAGAGTCACCCTGTTCTTTAGGGGTTAAGAACGTGATGAAAGACGAAGGAGCCTTGTCTAAATTAGTTAAGGGATACCACGCTAGGGCATCACAGCTTGAAATGGCTTATGAAATTGAACAGCTTATTCAAGAGGAGGGTACGTTACTAGCCGAAGCGGGTACTGGAACAGGAAAAACGTTTGCTTATTTAGTACCCGCACTACTCTCTGGTAAAACCGTTATGGTATCTACGGCGACAAAAACGTTGCAAGAACAGTTAGTGCAAAAGGATTTACCAATTCTTTTTAAGGCGTGTGGTTTGAAAGGTAAGGCTAGAATTTTAAAAGGGCGTGATAATTATGTTTGCCCTCAGCGTTTAGAAATAGCGGAAACCACAGAGCAACACAGTCGTACCGACTGGAAAAAACTTGCATTGATTCGAGAGTGGGCTGAAAATAAAACTCAATCAGGTGATAAATCAGAGCTGGAAGCGGTTACAGAAGAAGACCCTATTTGGCGAAAAGTATGTGCTCGATTGGAGTTTTGTCAAGCGGCTGATTGCAATGCAGAGTCAGGTTGTTTTTACCCAAAAATAAAACAAAAAGCAGCAGAGGCACAGGTACTTGTTGTGAATCATCATTTGTTTTGTGCCGATTTATCGTTAAGAGAGCAAGGGTTTGGTGAGCTTTTACCTAACATGGAGGTCTATATTTTTGACGAAGCACACCGGTTACCTGATATTGCGGCTCAATTTTTAGGGTTTTCGATTACGCGTGGTCAGTTGGATGAGTTGATTCGAGACATTAAGCAAGCACAAAAACTAGAGTCACCAGAGTCGGTTGAGTTAGTTGAGCAAGCGAACCATTTAGCAGAACAGGTTAAATTATTCAATGAGTCATTAGGCAAATGGGACAAGCGTTGGACTTGGCAACAGCTTGAAAAAGAAGCTGCATTTCAATTAGTGGCTAAACGATTTATGGATTGTTTATCACGATTGATTGAAAGCCTTAAATCGATTGCTGAAAGAGGAAAGCAAATTACTGCAGTGTATAAACGAGCCAAAGATTTTGAAGGGCAGTTTAAAGAATGGATGAGTGTTCAAGCGGAAAATAAAATCCGCTGGATTGAATCATCTCAGGCACGATTTAAATTGAATTTGACTCCGTTAAGTGTTGCTGTACCGTTTAGCCGTCAAAGAGATACTATTGGGGGCGCTTGGTTATTTACTTCTGCAACACTAAGTGTTCGAGAAAAGTTTGATTATTTTGCAAATCGTTTGGGGTTAGGGGAGGCAAAAACCAGTCTTTGGCTAAGTCCATTTAATTATCTGGCACAAGGGGTCATTTATCATCCGATTGGGTTGCCAGAACCGAGAAGTGAACAATATATTAAGGTTTGTTTAAGAGCCGCATGGCCTTTGCTTAAAGCGAGTAAAGGGTGCGCTTTTATTTTATTTACCAGTCACAAGGCAATGCAAGAAGCAAAGGCCATTCTTGAACGCCATTGGGAGGGAACGCTTTTAATACAAGGGGAACTTCCGAAGTTGACATTACTGCAACGGTTTAGAGAATCTGAGCAAGTCATTCTTTTGGGAACCAGTAGCTTTTGGGAAGGGGTGGATGTGAAAGGCGATGCTTTAAAGCTGGTTATTATTGATCGTATTCCTTTTGCTCCACCTGATGACCCAATTGTGCAAGCGAGAGAAGCTTACTTAAAAGAAAAAGGGCTAAACGGGTTTGTACATTTTCAACTGCCAGAAGCGGTGATTGCAATGAAGCAGGGGGCTGGCAGATTGATTCGAGACGAAAGTGATCGTGGTGTATTGATGTTGTGTGACCCTAGACTTTCATCTAAGGGGTATGGCGCCATAATCAGAGAGAGTCTTCCTGCCTTTCCGTGGGTTTATTGCGCAGAAAAAGCGATAGAAAAACTTAAATAATCAGTCCTAATTCTCTATGTAAATGATACGTTATGCTCTGATATTTGCCAGGAGGCTGTCCGAGAATGAGAAACCGACTGCGAAAAATTATTTTGGGGAGTGTTCAAAAACCCGTGTCATTTCATTAAAAATAAATACATTGCATTTTAAGGAGTGGCATATGTCTTAATGGATTAATAGACCCAGATGGCATTTTAATGCCATTCATAAAACAACTGGTCGAAGCGACGATTAAAGTCGAACTGGAGCAGCAGTTAATTGCACTTATTATCCGAATTCAAGTAATATAGTTTTTACATTGGAATCAAGTATTTTAAATATATCATCTCGTTATAACTTTGGAGAACTCTTCTTATGTCTTTAAATCGTCGCGAATTTTTTCATGTAATGTCTATAGCAGTGGCAGCGGGTATGCTACCTGGTACAGCAAATGCCATGTCTGGTGGGGCTGATAAAGTTGCAGCAGCTAAAGTGTCTTCAGATATTTATAATTTGCCTGTAAAGGGTAAGGTTCGTCTTTTGCATATTACCGACACACATGCACAATTAAATCCTATCTATTTTCGTGAACCGAATGTCAATTTAGGGACAGGGCCTGCTTTTGGTAAATTACCGCATATTGTTGGAACGAAGTTGCTTAAAGACATTGGGGTAAAAGAAAATACGCCTCTGGCACACGCCTTTACTTATCTTAACTTTCAAGATGCGTCTGAGAAGTATGGAAAAGTGGGTGGGTTTGCACACATTAAAACATTATTGGATAGATTACGTGAACAAGCAGGAGGACGTGATAATACTTTGACGATGGACGGTGGTGACTTATGGCACGGTTCAGGAACGGCATTATTTACGCGTGGAATGGATATGGTAGAAGCGTCTAATATTTTAGGTGTGGATATTATGACGGGGCATTGGGAGTTTACTTATCATGAAGCGGAAGTGCTTAAAAATTTAAATGCTTTTAAGGGTGAGTTTTTAGCGCAAAATATTCGCATTAAAGAAGATGCTCTATTTGGTGATGAGTATTTGGATATGGTGGATGAGCATCAAGGCATGGGCTTGTACGATGAAGATGAGGCGCGTGCTTTTAAGCCTTATACCATTAAAATAGTCAATGGTGAACGTATTGCGGTGGTTGGGCAAGCGTTTCCAAGAACAGCCAATGCAAATCCACAATCAAATTTCCCTGATTGGTCTTTTGGGTTGCGTGAAGATGCATTGCAAGAGACGGTTGATCATATTCGTGCTAAAGAAAAAGTGGCAGCGATTGTCATGATTTCGCATAACGGAATGGATGTGGATCTGAAGATGGCTTCTCGTATTAGTGGCGTGGATGTAATTTTTGGTGGCCATACGCACGATGGCGTGGCGAAAACGCTTCCAGTTAAAACGCCTGAAGGTAGGGTTTGTCATGTAACAAATGCAGGCTCTAATGGTAAGTTTGTGGGTGTGATGGACTTAGATATTCAAAATGGAAAACTAAGAGATGTGCATTATACCTTGTTGCCTGTTTTTTCAAATGTATTGGAAGCAAATGCGGAGATGGATACTTTTATTAAGCATTTGTACACTAAAAAATACGATAAAAATATCGTTGAATCACGTGACCCTTCGCGAGCGTATCATCCAGACCGTTTAGGAAAAACCTATGGCGAAATTATGGGTAAGGAGTTAGCCGTTGCAGAAGATACGTTGTATCGTCGTGGTAACTTTATGGGAACTTGGGATCAGATTATTGTGAACGCACTGCGTGAAGAGCATGATACACAGATTGCGATGTCCGCAGGGGTTCGTTGGGGTACATCGGTTTTAGCGGGTGAAATGATTACCATGGAGCGTGTTATGGATGAAACCTCTATGACGTATGCTGAAACCTATAAATCGGAAGTAACGGGCGCTCAAATGAAAGATATTTTGGAGGGCATTTGCGAAAATTTATTTCAAAAAGATCCATATTTACAATCAGGTGGCGACATGGTGCGTTTAGGGGGAATGGATTACAGTTGTGAACCCAATGCTTCGCTAGGCAATCGAATTTCAGAGATGCGCCTAGATGATGGCACTCCGCTTGAGGCAAGTAAAACCTACTCCGTTGCTGGATGGGCACAAGTTGAAGCGGTGGGAGAAGGTCGTTTAATGTGGGATGTGGCTGCAGATTATCTGCGTAGTCATAAATCGGATATGAAACTGAAAAAAGTGAACCACCCTAAATTAAAAGGGGTCAAAAATAACCCTGGTATTGAAGCGTACCCAGGTGAAATGGTTTAACAACTCTCTGAGTCGCTTTCTGGTTGTTTTTTAAGCGGTAATGCATAACCCATTTGATAAAAAATATGGGTAAGTTCAATCAGCGGTAGACCTATTAAAGCATTTGGGTCTTTGCTGGTTATTTTGTTAAACAAGGTGATGCCTAGCCCTTCTGATTTAAAGCTTCCAGCGCAGTTTAATGGCTGTTCGATTTCAATGTAATGTTCAATGATCTCTTTAGACAGGTTTCTAAAATGTACTTTTGTTATATCTATTGCTTTAAACATTTGCTGATTGCTGGTGTTAATTACGGTGAGCCCTGTGTAAAACGTGATGGTTTGTTGGCTAAATTGTTGCAGTTGTTTGATGGCATTGGGTATGGTATAAGGTTTGCCTATGAGCTGGTTTTGAAAAACAGCGCATTGGTCAGAGGCGATGATAATATTTTTATCGTTTGGAAAGCGTTGCACAATCGCTTGGGATTTTGCTTTGGAAAGGCGAGTGACTATGGCTTGAGGGGATTCATTGTCTAAGGGGGTTTCATCTATATTAGGGGCGATTTGTTCAAAAGGAAGATGAAGCTTGCTGAGCAGTTGTGCTCTAAAGGGCGAAGTGGATGCTAAAATAATGCAAGGCAATGGAGTGTATGATCTGTTTTCAGAGTGGTGCTGTGGCATAATATTGAGTCACCTTTTGGTTTTGTAATATTCCGTAAATTAGGATGCCGCGTTTTTTTACGTTATTTTTTGACTTAAGCAAGTGATAACGGTATGATTCGCGCCTATGTTAGATAAGCTACCTGAATTTATTGATCCAATTAACGCGGTAAACCATAATAAACAATTTGTGGGGCGTGTCAATCAAAGCCGCTTAGAGCGTTTGGTTGAGTTGGTTGGAAGTGCGGATCGTGATGTTCAGGTCGAATTGAGTTTTTATTACGATAGAGTCTTAAAGTTTCCTGCTTTTACCATGAAGCTGGAAACGGTTCTAGAGTTACAGTGTCAGCGTTCGTTAGACATGTTTGACCTTTTGATTCAATCAGAGGTTAAAGGTGTTTTTACCGAGTCGTTGGTGTTGACAGAAGATTTGCCGGCAGGGATTGAAGTGTTTGAATTAACAGAGGATAAAATGTCCTCTTTTAATTGGGTTGAAGAGGAGTTGCTATTGTCAGTGCCACTTGCACCGATTAATGACTCAAGTTCAATGCCTTATAAAAATATGGATGCCTCAGAGCTTGCCGATGACGACAGTACTGAAAAACCAAACCCTTTTGCAATGTTGCAAATGTTAAAAAAATAGACGTAACGACTCAGCCAGCCCCTGAAAAGGTCATCTCGGTGTTAAAAAGTGGACATTTATACATGTAAATACACAATTTTCACCTTGATATGCCTTTTTTCAGGAACTATCTGAGCAGCTACCTTGTATATTGATTACTCGCAGAGTAGTTACCAATAGAATTTGTTAAGGAGAATACCATGGCAGTTCAAAAGAGCCGTAAAACCCCATCAAGACGTGGAATGCGTCGTTCACACGATGCATTAACTGCACCGACTTTAACGGTTGATGAAACAACCGGTGAAGTTCACCGTCGCCATCACATTACTGCGGATGGTTACTACAAAGGTAAAAAAGTCGTTCAAGATAAGGCTTAATTTATCTTGGCTATCAAAATTGCCATCGATGCGATGGGCGGTGACCATGGTTTATCTGTCACCGTTCCAGCATCACTTGATGCGCTCAATTCATTCTCTGATATTCACATTGTTTTGGTCGGTAAAGAAGACTTAATCAATACCGAACTCGCAAAACATTCCCATGACTCCTCACGCCTTTCTATTCAACATGCTGAACAAATCGTTGAGATGGATGAGCTTCCCTCAGATGCATTAAGAAAGAAAAAACAGTCTTCCATGCGTGTTGCTTTAAATTTGGTTAAAGACGATCAGGCACAAGCATGTGTCAGTGCCGGAAATACGGGTGCTTTAATGGCAACAGCTAAATTTGTGTTAAAAATGTTACCAGACATTGAACGCCCAGCACTTTGTACGACCATGCCAACGATGAAAGGGCATGTGCATGTGTTAGATCTTGGGGCAAATATAGGTTGTACTGGTGAGCAATTGGCACAGTTTGCGATGATGGGCTCGGTATTGGCACAAGCAGTGGATGATAATGCTTTGCCTAAAGTGGGTTTGTTGAACATCGGTGCAGAAGAAATGAAAGGTCATCAACGTATTAAAGATGCACATAAACTGCTTCAAACTCCTGAGATTAATTATATTGGATATCTTGAAGGGGATGATATTTTTAAAGGAAATGTTGATGTGGTTGCTTGTGATGGATTTGATGGTAACATTGCATTAAAAGCAAGTGAAGGGGTTGCGAAAATGATCTCTTTTTATTTAAAAGAGGCGTTCAGTAAAAATTTATTGACAAAGGTCGTTGCACTGATTGCTTACCCTGTTTTAAAATCTTTTAAAAATAAAGTTGATCCTGGGCGTTATAATGGCGCTCCATTATTAGGGTTGCGTAAAATCGTTATTAAAAGCCATGGTGGTGCTGATCAAACAGCGTATTTTCATGCAATTTCCGAAGCACGACTGGAAGTGAAAAAAAATGTTCCAGAATTGATTTCTTCTGAAGTATCTAAGTTAATTAAACAGTAATCTGTCGTATTTTCTATTTGGGGATGAACAAGGATGTTGTTCAGTTATGAGTTCTTAACCCCTGTCTTTTTTATATTGAGTAGTTATGAGTCAAAAAAAATATAGCCGTATTATTGGTACTGGAGGGTATTTACCAGAAAAAGTTCTGACCAATGCAGATCTTGAAAAAATGGTGGATACCAGTGATGCATGGATTCGTGAAAGAACGGGTATTGAGCAGCGTCATATTGCAGTAGAGGGTCAAACAACTTGTGACCTTGCAGAGCAAGCCACATTAAAAGCGCTTGAAATGGCAGGGATTGAAGCAAGTGCGATTGATTTAATTGTTGTGGCGACCACCACACCAGATAAAACTTTCCCCAGTACGGCGTGTTTATTGCAACAACGATTAGCCATTCATGGTTGCCCAGCATTTGATATTCAAGCGGTCTGTTCAGGGTTTGTGTATGCACTCAGTATTGCGGATCAATTTATTAAAACGGGCATGGCAAAAAATGTGTTGGTCGTTGGTGCAGAAACCTTATCGCGTATTACAAATTGGAATGATCGCAATACTTGCGTGCTATTTGGTGATGGTGCGGGTGCAGTTTTATTGCAAGCTTCAGAAGAAGCAGGTATTTTATCGACGCACATTCATGCCGATGGGCAATATGAAGACTTATTGCATGTACCATCTGGTATTTCTAAATTGCCAAAAACGGATGCCATTGAAGAGCGTACGATGGCAATGCGAGGTAACGAAGTATTTAAAATGGCCGTCAACACCTTAAGTCGTATTGCCAAAGAGACTTTAGAGGCCAATGGATTGCACAAAGAGGACATTGATTGGTTGGTTCCACATCAGGCTAATTTACGCATTATTAATGGCACAGCTAAAAAGTTAAAATTGTCTCCTGAGCAAGCTGTGATAACAGTACATAAACATGCTAACACTTCCAGTGCATCAGTACCATTGGCATTAGACGAAGCGATTCGTGACGGTCGAATTCAACGAGGTCATATGCTATTGCTTGAAGCGTTTGGTGGTGGATTTACGTGGGGATCTGCGTTAATTCGTTATTAGTCTGAATCATTTTATTTGAATTTTAGTAGCGACTCAGTGTAACTTGGTGAGCTGAACCGTTACGAATTTTACTTTACGGGGTTATTTTTTAATTCTGGGTTATTTTTAAGTAGGTATCTAACTTTATGTCATATGCATTTATTTTTCCAGGTCAGGGGTCTCAGTCAGTTGGAATGTTAGCAGAACTTGCGGTTTCTAACACTCAAGTGATTGAGCTTTTTGAAGAAGCCACCGCTGTGCTGGGGTATGATTTATGGAATGTTGTACAACATAATGCAGAAGATAAATTAAATCAAACGGATGTAACGCAACCTGCAATGTTAGCGGCAGGGATTGCAGTGTACCGTGTTTTAATGGCGCAACAACAGTGTAAGCCTGCGTTTATGGCAGGGCACTCTTTGGGTGAGTATACCGCTTTGGTTGCCAGTGGTGTGATGAGTTTCGCGCAAGGCATTGAGTTGGTGGCTGAACGTGGTCGCTTGATGCAAACTGCCGTACCTTCGGGGCAAGGCGCCATGGCAGCTGTGCTTGGATTAGAAGATCATCAAGTGGTTTCAGTGTGTGAACAGGCGAATGGTGTGGTGGAAGCGGTTAATTTTAATTCACCAGGTCAAGTGGTCATTGCAGGAAATAAGACCGCGGTAGATGTAGCAATGACTTTAGCAACAGAAGCAGGTGCGTCTCGTGTGGTGCCTTTACCAGTAAGTGTGCCGTCTCATTGTTCATTAATGAAGCCTGCAGCAGACCAATTGGCTGAAAAGCTTGAGAGTATGACTTTTAATATGCCCTCGGTTCCTGTTTTGCATAATGTTCAATTCAGTGAGGCAAAAGATGTTGATGAAATGAAAGGGTTATTGGTTCAGCAATTGTATCGTCCAGTTCAATGGGTTGAAACGGTAAATGCGATGAAAAATCAAGGTGTTGAATCGCTGTATGAGTTGGGGTCAGGTAAGGTATTGATGGGGCTAAATCGTCGTATTGATCGAAAGATGAAGGTACAATCTGTTTTTGATGACGCAACATTAGAAAAAGCGTTAGCAAGTTTGTAGAATAATCAGTATCATTACAAGGTTGACCCTAATCCGTATTCTATTTGGGAATTAGGGATTAAAATCTCCTTATTAAATAAAACTTAGGCAGGAAAGTCATGTTAACAGGAAAGGTTGCATTTGTTACGGGTGCAAGTCGTGGAATTGGTAAAGCGATTGCTTTGGAACTCGCCTCGCAGGGGGCGATTGTAATTGGAACCGCAACGTCAAAGAGTGGGGCGAATAATATTTCCGCTTATCTTGAAAAAGCGGGTGCACAAGGTGAGGGAAGATGCCTAAATGTAACCGATGCAAAGATGATCACTACTGTGTTGGGAGAAGTAGCTAAAACGTTTGGTGTGCCAACAATTTTGGTTAATAATGCAGGAATTACACGTGATAATTTATTGATGCGAATGAAAGATGATGAGTGGAATGATATTATCGAAACCAACTTAAGTTCTGTTTTTCGTATGAGTAAAGCCTGTTTACGTGGCATGATGAAAGCAAAAGAGGGGCGCATTATTAATATTGCCTCCGTTGTCGGAGTCATGGGAAATGCTGGTCAAACCAACTATGCGGCGGCCAAAGCGGGCATTATTGGGTTCAGTAAGTCATTAGCGCGAGAAGTCGGAACTCGAAATATTACCGTGAATACCATCGCACCAGGATTTATTGATACTGATATGACACGTGGCTTGCCAGAAGAGCAGCGAGAGGCATTAACACAGCAGATTCCATTGAGCCGTTTAGGCTCACCAGAAGACATTGCCAAGTCGGTTTCTTTTTTGGCTGGAGAAGGTGGGGCTTATATTACGGGGCAAACGTTGAATGTGAATGGCGGTATGTATATGGTTTAAATCATTTAATTCCCACTTTTACTGGGGTAATGGTAAATTAATTTTTGATAAGACTTGAAAAACGCTGGTTATAAAGCGAGAATACGTCAAAATTAAGAATCTTTTTTGAAAATGAACTAAATTGGAGAATTCCATGAGCAGTATTGAAGAACGTGTAAAAAAAATTGTAGTTGAGCAATTAGGTGTAGAAGAAGAGCAAGTTACAGCAGATGCTTCTTTTGTTGATGATTTAGGTGCGGATTCTTTAGATACAGTTGAATTGGTTATGGCATTGGAAGAAGAGTTTGATTGTGAAATTCCAGATGAAGAAGCGGAAAAAATTTCTACATTGGCGCAAGCGACAGCTTACGTAAACGCAAACTTGTAAGCTTATTTTTGTAGGTGATTGAGACATTGTTAAAAGCCGTATTTTTACGGCTTTTTTTGTTTTTAAAAAGAGGATGTTGGTTTGACTAAACGTCGTGTTGTTATTACAGGTGTAGGGGCTTTGTCTGCGGTAGGGTTAACAGTTGAAGAGAACTGGAATAATTTAGTAGCAGGTAACAGCGGCATTGACTATTTAAATGAATTTGACACTGAAGCGTACGCAGTTAAATTTGGTGGCGTTTTAAAAAATTTTAATGTGTCAAATTATATTTTGCCTAAAGAAGCCAAAAAGATGGATCCTTTTATTCATTATGGCATTGCGGCGGGCGCACAAGCGATTCAAAATTCTGGTTTAAAGATTACAGAAGAGAATGCAAATCGTATTGGCGTTTCAATTGGTTCAGGAATTGGCGGTATTGGCTCCATTGAAACACAGCACTGTACCTATTTAAAGTCTGGTCCTCGACGCGTGTCGCCTTTCTTTGTTCCCAGTTCGATTATTAATATGATCTCAGGTAACTTGTCTATTATGTTTGGCCTTAAAGGACCTAATTTAGCCATCTCAACCGCATGTGCAACAGGTACACACAGTATTGGGGATGCGGCACGTATGATTGAATACGGTGATGTGGATGTGATGGTTGCTGGTGGTGCAGAACATGCGACCACACAGTTGGGCCTGGCTGGCTTTGCAGCGGCACGAGCGCTGTCTACCCGAAATGATGATCCGCAAGCAGCGAGTCGTCCGTGGGATAAAGATCGTGATGGTTTTGTACTGAGTGATGGAGCTGGCGCGGTGGTTTTGGAAGAGTACGAACATGCTAAAGCCCGTGGGGCAGAAATTTACGCAGAAGTATTAGGTTTTGGCATGAGCGGTGATGCTTATCACATGACTTTGCCTTCTAAAGATGGCGAAGGCGCTGGGCGTTGTATGACTATGGCACTTAAAAATGCTAAGCTGGGTTCAACTCAAATTGATTACATTAATGCACATGGTACTTCTACGCCTGCGGGTGACTTGTGTGAGACCAGTGCAGTTAAGTTCGTGTTTGGTGAACATGCCCACAAATTAGTCATGAGTTCAACCAAGTCCATGACCGGACATGCACTGGGTGCTGCCGGTGCGCTGGAAGCCGTGTTTACAGCACTGTCTATTAAAAATCAGGTGTTATTGCCAACCATTAATTTAGACAATCCACAAGCGGGATGTGATTTAGATTATGTGGCCAATGAAGCACGAGATGCCAAAATAGAGTATGCGTTGTCTAATTCGTTTGGCTTTGGTGGAACCAATGCAACGCTTGTATTAGGTAAAGTTTAATTGTCGGTTATTTATGGATGGGCATGTTGTGGGTTGGGCATGATGTGTCTGAATAAATATGATGCTCGTTGTTCGGTTTTATAGCGCATGTCAGAAGATTCTTCCAATTTGGCCGTCATAACTCGTGCCATTCCTCTTAAAAACAAAGCTTCTATTGATTTATCTCAGTTACATGCATTGAACCCAGAACGCTACCCTTTTTTATTAGAAAGTGTTGCAAAAGGCGGATTAGGTGAGTACGACATTCTCTTTGCCTTTCCACTAGAGAGCATTCCATTACATCCGTTTTCAGATAAACACGAGTTTTTGGCTCATGCTGATGAACAATTTAAACAATTGCATGTGGGTACTTGTGACAATGAAATGGCGTTACCGTTTACCGGTGGTTGGTTTGCTTACTTTAGCTATGACTATGCACAGGTGGTTGAACCGGTTTTAACTCTTCCAGAGCCTCATTTTCCTTTAGCGGTATTAACGCGAGTTCCTGCCGCCGTAATAATGAAACACGAGACGAAAGAGCTGTTTATTATTGCTGAACCTGAATACCGTGCGGCATTAGATCAAATGGAAGAGGATATTAACAAATTGGCTTCGTTTAAATTTTCCTCCCCCCCCGTTAAAACGGTTCTATCGACAGAAGAGCCAAGTGAAAAATATTTGCAAGGCATTCAAACCATTAAAGAGTACATCTTATCGGGTGATATTTTTCAAGTCAATTTATCGCGTCAATGGCAGGTTTTTCTGGAAAAAAAAGTGGGGGCTTTAGCCGTATATCGTGCGTTGCGAGAGCATAACCCTGCCCCTTTTGCGGCCTTAGCAAATTTTAAAGACCAAAACGGTCAGCCTTGGAGTATCATCAGTTCTTCGCCAGAGCGGCTGGTGAAGTATCAAGCGCCATGGGTAGAAGCACGTCCGATTGCGGGCACTCGTAAACGCAGTGCTGATGCGAAAGCCGATCAAGCTTTAATGGCCGAGCTGATTGAGCACCCTAAAGAGCGTGCTGAACACATTATGTTGATTGATTTGGTTCGCAATGATTTGGGGCGTATTTGCCAGCACGGTACGGTGGAAGTTAATGAATTGATGGTGGTAGAAACCTATGAACATGTACACCACATTGTGTCAAATGTGCGTGGGAAACTGCAAAAAAAATTATCGCCTTTGGATATTATTCATGCGGTCTTTCCAGGAGGGACGATTACTGGTTGTCCTAAAATTCGTTGCATGGAAATCATTGCTGAGTTGGAGCAGATGCCTCGTGAAGCCTATACGGGGTCGTTAGGCTATATTAACCGTGATGGTTCACTGGATTTAAATATTTTGATTCGTACTATGATACAGTTTGAAAAAGAGAGTGTACCGTTGGTGCAGTTTAGAGCGGGTGGTGGTATTGTGGCTGACTCAATTGCTGAGCATGAGCTGAAAGAAGCGGGGCATAAAGCCAAGGGGCTTATTAACGCACTCTCATGACAAATACGCATCACGTAAATAAAACCGTAACCTATTTAAATGGTCAGCCGATTGATACTGTCTCGGTACAAGATCGTGCCTTGCATTATGGGGATGGTTTTTTTACGACGCTGTTGGTCGCAGATGAATGTTTACTCAATTGGTCGGCGCATTGGCGTCGTCTCAGGCGGTCAGCAGAGCGATTGCAATTTTCCGCGCTTGATGAATCTCAGTTATTACAGCAAATTACACAAGCCGTTGTGCAGTTTGACGCGTCATTCGGTACAACAAAAGTGGTTAAACTGTTTGTCTCTCGTGGTGAGTCGGGTCGAGGCTACGCCATTCCAAGACAAGCTCTTCCCTTGGTTTTTGTGCAAGTGAGTGTTGCACCTATTCAGATAGAATGTACTCAACAAACCGTCACTAAAACGCAACAATTAAATTTCCCCCCTCCTATGGCATTGAAACTGGCGTTTTGTCAAACACAAGTTAGCATTCAAATGCAATTAGCGGGTATAAAGCACCTTAATCGTTTAGACAGTGTTTTGGCACAAACCGAAGTACGTCAAAAACAACATCAGGAAGGGATTATGCTAAATGCGCTAGGCCATGTTATTTGTGGTACGCAGTCCAATTTATTTATGATTAAAGCACAAACGATTATTACCCCCAAATTGCATTTAAGCGGCGTGGAAGGCACAACGCGTTATCAATTAAAGCAATTGGTGGCTGGCTTAGGATTAAGGTGGCAAGAAACCGATATTTGTTTAGAGCAATTACAACAAGCTGATGAACTGTTTTTAAGCAATGCCATACGGGGCATAATGCCTATTCAACAATTAGAAGAGAGCACTTTTGCAATGGAACAGGTGCATAACCTTCACCATGCATGGAATCAGTGGCAGGCAGAAAATATAGTATGCTTAAAGAACCTGTTAAAGGACATTAAATGAAGTTTATTAAGCAATTTCTATTGTTGGTCAGTGTATTAGCAGTACTGTTGGCGACCGTACTTTTTTGGCAAATGAGTCAGTTTCTTAAATCGCCCATTTCAGAGCAGAGCAAGTCGGTGGTGATTGAGATAAAATCGGGTAGTTCTGCACAACATGTGGCAAATTTATTGCACCAAAAAGGAGTACTCTCCTCGCCCAAGTGGTTTACGTGGTATTTGCGTTATCAAGAAAAACATCATTTGCTTAAAGCGGGTGAAATCATGATTCAGCCCTATTGGTCAGTGGATGAATTGATTGAACATCTCATTAAAGGCGACACGGTACAATATCCCGTGACCTTAATTGCAGGGCAAACCGTGCAACAAGCATTAGCAACCATACAGGTACTGCCTAAAATTAAAAAAACGCTTGATATAAAGGATATTAAAGCACTGCAAGCTTTACTGGGTGTTTCGTTAAAGGTGAATCCCAAGTATCCTTATGCCAGTTTAGAGGGGCGTTTACTGCCTGAAACTTATCATTACCAGGCAGGGGATACCGACAAGCAGCTTATATTAAGAGCGCATAATGCATTAAAGCAACGCTTGGAATCGGCATGGCAACAGCGTGAAAAAGGCTTACCAATCAAAACCCCATACGATGCATTGATTTTAGCCTCCATTGTTGAAAAAGAGACCGGCATTGCTTCCGAACGCGCTAAAATTGCAGGCGTGTTTATCAACCGAATGCGTCGTGGAATGCGATTGCAAACCGATCCTACCGTGATTTATGGTATTGGAATGTCGTATGATGGCAATATCCGTAAGCGCGACTTACAGACCAAAACCCTTTACAACACGTATAAAATAGACGGTTTGCCCCCCACCCCCATTGCTTTGCCCAGCAAAGAAGCCATTAATGCGGTGATGCATCCTGAAAAAACCAAGGCGTTGTATTTTGTTGCTAAGGGCGGAGGAGAACACTATTTCTCAAATACATTGGTCGAACACAACCGCGCGGTGCGTAAGTATTTATTGAATAAAAAATAAAAAAATCCCCCCCCCCTGTTCTCTTTTTAATGGCAGCGATAGGGAGACAAGGTGAATTGAACTTGCTCAAGAGAGGGTGCTCTGGAGCAGAAAATTTTGGAGAATAGGTTATATGCTAGGTCAATTTATTACATTAGAAGGCACGGAAGGGGGAGGGAAATCCACCAACCTGCGGTTTATTGAGTCTTTTTTGCAAGATCAGGGGATTGAAGTACTCGTAACGCGTGAACCTGGTGGCACGGAGATTGGTGAAGCCATTCGTGCCATTTTGCTGAATAAAGAGTTTAGTGCAATGGGTGATGATGTCGAACTGTTGTTGATGTTTGCCGCCAGAGCACAGCATATTCAAGAAAAAATTAAACCCGCATTGGCCGCAGGAAAATGGGTGATTTCAGATCGTTTTACTGACGCCAGTTATGCCTACCAAGGCGGGGCAAGAGGGCTGGACATGGCACGTATTGCACAGATAGAGCAGTGGGTGCAACAAGGCTTTCAACCCGATTTAACCTTTATTTTTGATTTGCCCATTCAAGAAGGCATGGCGCGAGTACGCGCTCGCAGTGCGCAAACAGGGCAGGAAATTGATCGGTTTGAACAAGAGAAACACGCTTTTTTTGAAAAAGTGCGCATCACTTATTTGGCTCGTGCGCAACAGACACCTAAGCGCTATGAGGTATTGGACGCCAGTCAGCCCTTGAGTATGGTGCAACAGCACATTCAAATACGTTTACAAGGCTTGTTAGCATGAAAACAGTATACCCTTGGTTAGAATCTCAATGGCAGCAGTGGAACCAACTGGGGGACTCGCTGGGACATGCGTATTTGTTGTCAGGCCCAAAAGGCATTGGCATCGAGCAATTTGTAACCGCAGTGGTGCAAAAAACCTTGTGTCAAACGCCATCAAACCAAGGGGCTTGCGGTCAATGCACGTCTTGCCACTTACTGCTTGGCCAGCAACACCCTGATTTTTATCACGTAACACGTCTGGAAGACAAAAAAGAGATCAGTGTTGAACAAGTACGCACCTTAATTCAAAAACTCAATGAAACGTCTCATCAAGGGGGCTATAAAATGATTTGGATGGAAGGCGTTGAACAGTTAAATCAATCGGCCTTTAACGCCCTATTAAAAAGCCTAGAAGAACCCGCCGCTCATACCCTGTTTTTACTCACCACCCATGACATTGGGCGACTGCCAGAAACCATTAAAAGCCGTTGCCAACAATTAAATTTCCCCCCCCCTATGTTAAAAGAGGCCACGGCATGGTTGCAACAAAATGCCCCTCAAGTGGATGTGGCTTTAATAAAACGTGCGTTAAGATTAAATTGGGGTGCACCACTGGATGCCCTTAATTGGATTAACGACAGTAAATTTGAAGAAGACGCACAGTGGAAGGAAGGGTTAAAGCAACTGCAAGCTGGGCGTAAAACTGTTTCTCAAGTGGTTGCCGAATGGTTAAAATGGCCCACTCCCATAACCGTGTTTGACTACTTTTATCTTTGGAGTGTGTCTGCGGTGCGTTCGGTTACTTACTTGGCTGAAGCCTCAATACAGTGGAGCGAAAACCTATCCTCAGCGCAACGTCAACAACTGCAAAACTGGTTGGCCTTTCAACAGGCGACCCTGCAAGCCAAACAGCACTGGTTAAGTAACGCCAATAAAGAGTTGGTATTAGAAACGCTCTGTCTTGAATGGTTAGAAGTGCAACAAAATCTTGCGCCGTTTCACTCTACTTTTCAATCCACTTTACAAAAAGGAGATCTCGCGTGATTGTCGATTCACACTGCCATTTAAATATATTGCCAGAAGACAAAGTAGGAAGTTTGGATGATGTTATTGCCAAAGCCACAGAACTGGGGGTAACACGTATCTTATGTGTGGCCATCAACCCCCAACAGTGGCAAGAAGTTTTAGATTTAGCCGACCAATACGAGTGTGTATATGCCTCTATTGGGGTGCATCCTTGTGAAGATAAAGAGACCGTGGTCACCGACGATGAATTAATAAAAGCCGCCTCACACCCTAAAGTGATTGCCATTGGTGAAGTAGGGCTGGATTACTTTCATTTTGAAAAAGAGTCTGTGGAAGAAGGGGGAGTGCAGTGGCAACATGATCGTTTTGCGCAACACATTCGCATCGCCAAACAGCTTAATAAACCCCTTATTATTCATACCCGAAACTCCACACCCGACTGCCTAGCCATCTTAGCTAAAGAAGAGGCAAATCAAGTGGGTGGTATTATGCACTGCTTTGTCGAAGATCTAGCCACCGCACAACAAGCCATCGAACTCGGCTTTTACATCTCTTTTTCAGGTATCGTTACCTTTAAAAACGCCAAAGAACTCAAAGCCGTCGCCACCGAATTGCCACTGGATAAAATATTAGTGGAAACCGATGCCCCTTATTTAGCCCCCATGCCTTTTAGAGGCAAAATCAATCAACCGGGATATACACGTTACGTGGTAGAAGAAATTGCCAAACTAAAAAACCTATCGTTTGAAACCGTGGCAGAAGCCACGACGGAGAACTTTAATCGTTTGTTTCGGTTAGTGGATTAAATAAAAATTGAACTTATTTAGTAACGATTCCTAGCAAACGCAAAAAATAACGTATCACCAATAAGGGTGACGTTGTCTTTTTTGCGCATCATTACTTATACTCTAATTCACATATCTATCTAAGGATTAGGGTATTTAAAATGCCCCTAGTCCTAGAAAGCTATTATTTTCTTTTAAGTGTATGGTTTTATTTCTAATTTTCCAGCTTTCTAACATTTCATCTTGATCAAATTGAACAATTAAATGCCTTGCTGAATCTGCGTGTAAATCCGTATGTGCGCTATAAAAAATGTACTCCCAATAATTAGGATTAAATGGGTTTTGGCCTAGTGGTGGGCCGAGTAACTCTCTTACTTGTTTTTTACTTAATCCCTCTTGCAAGCTGACAATGGCTTCTTGCGTCATAACATTTCCTTGGATGAGGGGGGCTTTGTAGGGTTGAAAGTAGGAGCAGCTTGACAGCAGTACGATAGAAAGTCCAGTGGCAATTACCCGTTTTGTTTGCTGGATTATTTTTTTTAAATTCCCAGTCTTTATTGGGGTTTTTAACGAGTGTTTAGTGAATGCTTTCATACTCATTTTAGTTCTTGTGATTAGATTATTTAAGGTATTATACACGCTAAGAAAAATGAATGAGGCGACAAAAATAAAACCTTATTCGAATGGTAAAAACTCAGAGGATCAAATGAGCGGATCAGAGCTTAAAAAATTTGGATTAAAAGTGACCTTGCCTAGGTTAAAAATTTTAGAAATTCTAGAGCGTTTGGATGAGCAACATCATTTAACGGCTGAGGATGTGTATAAAATGCTGCTTGAGCAGGGGGAGGAAGTTGGACTGGCAACGGTCTATCGTGTATTAACTCAATTTGAGCAGGCTGGCATTGTGCGTCGGTTAAACTTTGAGAATAATATTTCTATTTTTGAGTTGGATACGGGAGACAATCACGATCATTTAGTGTGCGTTAAGTCAGGACAAGTAAAAGAGTTTGTTGATCCTGTGATTGAAGCTCGCATTAAAGAGATAGCGAAAGAGAATGGTTATGAGTTATTGAGCCATAGTTTGGTCGTTTATGGTGAGAGAGTGATAAAAGACAGTGATAAATGAATGTGTAAGCACTTGTTGAAGACAACAAGTGCTTGTATTTAAGTACTTATACCCTTATGCGGCTGTTTTACGTCGACGGTAAGCCATAAATCCAACCATTCCTAAACCACCTAACATTAATGCATAAGTGCTCGGTTCTGGTACAGGAGTCACCGCTAGCTCAAAGTTTCTTACTTTGTGCCAATCATAATTCTTACCTGTAGCGGCGGTGAAACCAAAATAACCGTCAAAAGCGGCATAGTTTTCAATTTCAAAATCATTAATGTAATTTTGGCCTTCAATATCGACAGAAATAATGCCGTTATCAAATTCAACTTCAACGTGACGGTATGCACCATCATTTAAATTAAAATCGGTAATTTCGGCTTGTAACAGCTCATTTTTTGCTGAGTTTTGAATAACAGCAACGTGGTTATCGCTGCCGTTATCCCAGCTATTTCGGTAGGTGTCAAACTCAATGGCATATCCTGTCATGCCAGTGAAACCTAGGTTTCCGCCGCCAGAGGTATTTACACTAGGGTCTGTAACCCAAGCAAATGTAAGCCCATCAGCTTTAGTTCCACCACCTAACTTCATGTCAAAGTGAGCGGTAAATCCCGTGATGTTTTCATATGCAAGGTTTGTGAAGGCACTGCCTTGTTGAAACTTTTTATTGGGTGTTAAAATGACCCCATTAGAGACATGAGATTCGTTTATGTAGGCATCGCCTCCAAGTGTCATGTCTGAGCTAAAATCAAGCGTTTCATCTTGAGCTTGAACTGATGAAGCGGCGATTAATGAAAGTGTAAGGATAGAACTTTTTAAATATTTCATAATAATAATTAATCTTTTATATTGAACACTAATTCTCAGATAGAGATGCGAATTAGGGTTTGTATAGAATTGTTTCAAGAGTTAAAGTTACTAACTCTTTCCCCCTCAAATAGAAACTAAATACCCTGAAAGCGCCAAACATTATTTTATCGCTAGTTTGCGTACATTAAAAAAATGTGCAGAGCTAAGAGAATTTAGTGACCATGTGAATAGTACTTATTATATAGTTATTTTTCAGCGCAGGTCAAATTCACGACTAAAAAATACGTTTAAAATAGAATATTGTTTTTATTTGGAGGTTAGAGTTGTTTTAGCTTGAGCATTTTTTAGCATCTCTTTCGCGTGGTTTAGCGTTTGTTCTGTAACGGTTAACCCGCCCATCATTCTGGCCAGCTCTTCAATGCGTTGGGCTGGATCTAACTCAAATACTTGAGTATAGGTTTGTTCATTTTTGGTCTGTTTTTCAATGCGTAGGTGATAATGCCCGTGTGAAGCAACTTGTGCAAGGTGTGTAATGGATAAGATCTGTTTATGCTGGCCAAGTTGTTGCATTTTTTTTCCAACCACTTCGGCAATGCCACCGCCAATACCCACGTCAACCTCATCAAAAATCAGAGTAGGCAAGCTGGCCACTTCGGCCGTTGCAACTTGTATGGCCAAACTAATACGGGACAGCTCCCCGCCCGAGGCCACTTTGGCCAGTG